>Ga0181612_173658_pt1 | contig 19539 bp, 9 predicted proteins | sample HoacroProtozoa21_FD_119630 | JGI IMG/M metagenome (GOLD analysis project Ga0181612, IMG submission 119630) | Hoatzin crop microbial communities from Cojedes, Venezuel. Combined Assembly of Gp0051906, Gp0051904, Gp0051908 | reverse complement strand
TTTTTCATCTGTGGCTTTGAGTTGTGGGTAGAAGACCCACCACCCATTGGGTCTCAGTCTCAAGGGGCAGAGGCCTCCAGCACATCCAGATCATCCAGCCTGCCCGAGACTCCTGGAGCAGGGACAGGGAGCGGGTGGGTGTAAAGAAGCAACTGAAGACCAAATATCGGTGAGATCATGCCCTGCAAGGTGTGTGTCACCTCCATCGTATATCCTGTTGCCTCTCTTCCCCTTGGTGTCTGTGCTGGCTGCAACATGTGGACGTGTACGTGTCATGTGGGATGAACTCTGTGCTAACTTCTACAATTCCCATTTCTCCTAGATGCTCTGTACGACTACACCAAGGGGAACTTTACAGTGACTGGACCAACGGCCACAGCGTCGATCTTCTCCACCTACCCCGCTCCCTACGTATCCTTGCCAGGGGCCTTCTTCACAGAGGTCAGTGGAGACCACTGTGGTGTGCTAGGAGAAGGTGGGTGGTAACAGGCGCCAGTGCAGGTCTGCTACAGGGGACTCACAGGGCTACTTGTGCAGGCACAATCACAACCTCTACTCCAAGGAGCCCAGGCAGGTGCCTGACAGGTAGCATCCAAGGCACCTTGGTGGCTGAGGAAGTCTAAAGGGTAACATCTGCAGGCTGCTCTGCAGCTTGGTCTGAGTGCCCTCCAGGCACCTCCCCTGCACGCAGCCCAAGCAAGAAGTGAGAAGCTGAGCTGTATCAGTAACCATCTCCTCTGGGCTCTGGGCGGTTCCCTGAACTGTTCTTCCCTTCCGCTTTTTGGATCCCACACCCGCTCCAGGCTCCCAGGCAGCTCTGCTAGATGCCCCTCACTGGCACAGAGGGCCTGTGACTGCCTTCACATGAACACAGCCTGTCTGGATTGAACCTCTAGGCACTGAACAGTCCAATTCAGACTGCGCACAGTTGATTCCCAGCACACAACACAATGTCCAGATGCCCAGAAATAAGAACAGGATGCTTCAGGGGAGATGGAGCACTGGGACACCGAAGGAGGAAGATTCACTTCCAATTAAAATTAAAGGAAGCCTGTGCTTTTGTCTGAGCTGACAAAACTCTTGCCTGGGCATGATGAGGAGGATGGTGAGGGCGAGAGAGCCTACAGGTGGGGACCTGATCCCTGGGCCTCCGGTGGAGCATGCATAGCCCTTGCTATGCAAGAAAGCAAATGGCAATTACAGCACTTTGCCAAGAGCTGCAGAGTTTCTGCTTTTGCTGGCAACTCTGCAAGCAAGTCCAGGGCTCGCCAGCTGCATTTTTTTGAAGCAGAAAGAGACAGGAGTCATCACCTCTATTCAAACCACAGTTCCTGATGCCTTGGGCACTGCGGATCTACAAATGCCAGCTACGTACTGTCACAGATGGGAGACTCAGTTTCCCAGATGAACATCTGATATCTGCTTTGAGTCCCGAAAGCGCTAATGCAACAAGCTATGTAAAACACCACTCCCTCTAGGGATGATCTAATTTTTCTCGTTCGCAATTATGGCTGTGCCTTTGTTAAACAAAATGTACTTAAAATAACTCATGACCCGATCTTGAATGGTGGAGGGAGATGATGGTGCTGAGAAGTTCCTAGCAGTCCTAGAGCACTTCCAGTGATGGAGACCTTTGTGCTAGGAAATGAGTCAAGACTTTTCTTCAGTCCACCTGTGAGGAGGGAATAACATTGCGGTCCACCCTCACTTGATCAGAGACCATGACTCCCACCTGCTCTTCCATTCCGGGAATCCTCTTCCTCTTGCTGAGCGAGATCCTTCTGTCTTCCTCATTCTCTCTCTTGAACTGTTCTCCCTCTCCTGCTCCTGCAGTTTATGGCGACAGGGATGCTGGTCCTGGGTGTTCTGATCATCCACGATGAGAAAAACAACGCAGCCCTGAAAGGCACACAGGCCCTGCTCACGGGTATCCTGGTCCTGGGCATCGGCATGGGGATGGGGATGAACACAGGCTACGCCATAAACCCCTCCCGGGACCTGCCCCCCAGGGTCTTCACAGCAATTGCTGGCTGGGGAATCGATGTCTTCACGTGAGTGACCCTTTTTGCTGTTATACTGCTCAGCTAGCAAAGAGAGGAGATAAGCCCAAGACAAAAGTTCGCGCAGCCTTTTTCTGCGGACCAAGCGATGCCATCATCGCGGCGTGCATTCTCAGTTTTCAGAGAGCAAGGTCTGTGCGTAGAGGAGCCCCATGCATTATGTACACATAATTTGGGGTACACTAATTCTCCAGCATGGGATTCATCTTGCCATTCAGATACCTCTATTTGGGCACCAAATTGGCTACATTTTAGCTGGAGATCTACGTGGTTATTGCAGTGACTGGAGAGCCAGAGACCGATTCAGCTCACCTGAAAGCAGGTACTTACAGCTGCAATGCTGAACAGCTCTCCTAAATTTAGATGCCTGAACTTGGGAAATGAAACCCTGCCTTCCCCTATCTAGTAAGATGCTACCAGTAAGATCTAGTAAGCCATGCTACGGCTTTTCCCATGGTCAAAACTTTAGCAGAGCCTCCTGTCTTGGCTGCCCACTTTGATTAAATTTCCAGAAAATACCGTTGAGACCTTGGTAGAGGCAGTGCAGATGTTATTGGAAATGGGGAGGGAAAAGGGGGGTGTGTGTCTGTCTGTCTGACAGTCACACTCATCAGGATCACACAGACTGTTTCTGTAGGAGAAGAAACCTGCAGACAGTGCAAAGCCACTTTCTCAGACCGATGGGGAAAATGACCCTCCCTCCAGCAGCAATGCTGGTGGATACAGAATTTGTCTAAGCCAGCTGTAAGTCCCAGTATGTGAAGCGGGACTGGACACCCCTGCTTGCACAGCCCGCTCCTGTCCCAGCAGACTCCGCTCACCTCACCTTGCGCCTTGCGGCAGCAGGGCAGCCATCCCAGTCCAGCTCACCATCTGCCCCTTCTGTGTTTCATTTCAGGGCTGGACATCACTGGTGGTGGGTCCCACTCGTAGCCCCGACACTGGGAAGTCTTGCTGGTGTTTTAATCCACAAACTGTTCATTGATTTTCACAACCAACCTGATCTGGAAGGTGGAAATGAGAAAGGACAGCCAGTCGTGGAGACTTCTACGCTGTGATGGCCACACGCCCCAAGGAAAGGGCCTGACAGCAAAGCCTGTGCGGACATATGGACTGATGGCCAAAGGGTAAACACGTGGGTAAGGGGATAAGCAGTGGTGCTGCCAGAGCACACCATGTCTCTGCCCTGCAGGTGGAGAAACAAGGGACTGCTTTTCAAAAAAGCTACTCTGCTTAACCAGACAAACTGGGTCTCTGAGACGCTGGACAGACCCAAGCAGGGCTAGACCTGTCTGTGACCTGAAGAAATTATTCAATCTCCCTGTGTAAAAATCTACCAAAAAAAAAAAATCATCACATTCTGCAGAAAAGCAAAGCAGAGCTGCAAGGCTGCAGATACCTGTGCATTCATAGCAATCAAAATACAAGATCCAATAGGGCTGAAATAAGGCTTAGTCAGGGGAGCACGAGTGAAAACCACGAACACCTACAGAGTGGCAGAAACAATTAATTAAAGACATTTTGATTTGGAATATTCTTTGTTAAGAATATACTATACCGATGGATCAGGGGCCTATACTTGCTTTCATTTGCTAACGTGCCAACCTAATACCTAGTTTGACAGAGCAAAGAGAAGAGCAAGAACAGTCTAAAATAGAAACCTGAACCTGATTTTTTTTTTTTTTCGTTGGTTTTGGTTTTTTGCTTTTTGATCTGAACATTCAGGAAGCACCAAAAATTAGCAAACTAAACTACAGGTTCTCCTGCATCCTGGCACAGCTCTGCTGGAACACGTTGGTGTCATGGAACCATGTGTGTTACTGACAGGCTAGACTTTAACCACTACCATCTGAAAAGATTCAGACAACTTCTGTGGCAGCATCTACAAACACTTAAACAAAAACACTCCAGCCTTCTCTCTACTCCAAATGCATAAGAAACATGCTCCTGCAGGAGTTCTGCCACCTCCATCTGAATGAGGAAGTGGGCTTGCAACAGCCTTACAAGTTTGAGGCATCATTGGATTAAAAGTAAAACGGTACCAAAGCTGCCTGTCCCCAGGCTGGGTGACAAGAGTCTTCAACTTTTCTAGGAAGTGCACAAGCAATTATGGTGCATATCTGAAGTATGTGACAGCAGTCCCGGGGCTGGGTACCCTGAACACACAACACGGATCTCCACGGGTAGGAAGTGACAGAACATCACTGCTGCAGAGTTCCAGAAACCAGCATTTACTGGCTTTAATGCTCATTCGCGTCTCCTATTAAAAGGATTACTAACGTATTACTGTGGATTGGGGTGGGGTGGTAGGTATGACGTCTCTGCTTCCTCATTAGAGCTGCCCTTTTATTAGTAGAGCAGCTACAGCAGATCCTCAGCTGGTACAAGATGCACATCGGCTTAAGAGGGCTGAAGAGCATGAGAGGATTTTCTCTCCTTTTGGGGTGGCAGAGGGTAGCTGCCAGGCAATGCAGCAGCTGCACTTGAGGGTGGGCCCTGGGCAGTGCTGGAAGCCAGCAACGAATGCTAGAGCTGGGGCTGATGGTTGCAGAGATTTTTAACAGTGAGTGCAGGACAGAAGTGCAACACAGCACAGTCATTTGGTGTATATGACCTGAACTGGGAACTTCAGAGCAGCTCAAGGTGGGATCAGCTAAAAGACACTGTAACCCATCCCTTCTCAGTGAGAGATTCTCCACTGCATTAAAAAAAACCCTCAAATGATCCAGCCTGCACCCTGCTCTTACCATAGATCCTTGTACGTGTGCTCCCAAATGCATCTTCAAACACCCAATCACTCTGGAGGAAAATATCAAAATCTTTATTAAAATACAAGCAAGCACTTACAGGGTGGTTTCGTCTTTCTGAGGGCCATACAAATACTCGTGAAAGCCTCACAACATCCCTGTGAGGTAGGTTTGTCTTATGTAATTATGTGACTGTTTCATAAATAAAAAGATGATGCTGTTTAATTAATCAATGCTTATTTGAAGATGGTGACTTTTGATTTCCCTGGTTATGCATAAAATGTGTTGGTTTTCACCATGTGCTTCCAGCTTATCCAAGAAGACAGAAGGGCATATAAAAGTAAAGGGAACAATCAGATGTAACTGAAAACCAGCAGAGAATCAGTTAAAGTGCAGTTCTAACCTGAACACTTGCAGCACAGAAAACAGCATCAGGGGCTTCTAAGGCTGTAAGACGTCAGAGGCCCCTGGTCAGATCCTACCCAACTGAAAAGTGACAAATGCTGTTTCAATGGTCAACTTCGCACATGAATGTGTGACAAACCAAGGGGTCCTCCTGGCTTCTGGGACTCTTAACACCACTGACCCACCCATCTCAGCAGTGCTTTTAAGAGGAGAAAGTGGAGACAATGAGGGATCTCGCAGCTTCTGGCTGTCTTCAGGCTTATCGGGAAGGACAGTATCCGAAAAGATACTGCACGAAGGCCAAAAAGTGGTCTGGGCTGCAGAGCAAGCGACTAGGCCAATGCAGAGACACAGAGGCCCCAGATCCCCTTCTACCATGAATCACAGAGCAGAAGCTGGAAGGAGAGCAGGGAAGTGCGGAGTTTGATTCTGTCTGAAGCAGAAGATATTTCTTTGTTCAGCGGGTTCCAGCCTGCTCCCATAGCATGCGAGGTCAGGACAGGTTTCTTTCAAAGGGTATGGCAGAAATATCTTTATACGCTGTATTTCAGCATGGGTCTATATTAAAGCAATGGTGACTTACATTTGCTTTCTTTTCACTGCTGTAGTTGCACAGGAACAAAAGCTTCCCTACAGAGCAGTGACATCAAGGGCTTATTCATGCTCTCTGAAAAGTACATGCTGCAAGTGGCAGAGGGGAATAAAATCAATGTCTCAAGTTTTTCTCTCAGAGTCTTCAGGAACTGCATCCCTCCCGTGTCAAAGCACATCGTGGCTCTATTTCATGCAAATGCCGCGACGTGTTTTCCATGGGCACATCTATCCATGCACAGGGAACTTCGTGTGAACCACTGAGACTCTGCATCAAAGAACACCATAGCTTACTGCAAATGCTGCCCAGGGTCAGAGCTGGGGGTCTCACTTCCTTGAAGAATTCCCAGCTAGCGAGGATGTCTTGGAGGAGGTCATGCTTGTGTGGCTCTTTTGGGAGCCTGCTGGCTGGCAGGGTGGTTTCTTTTTCATCACTGGAGTTTTGTTCTTGCTTTTAAATACCTTATTGGGGTCCAGCTTGTTCACAAAGGAATCAGCTTCTTCAGAGAGCAGAGCTGTGTTGATGGTTATGGGTTTATACATGTTAAACCATTGCTGAAAGGCAGGATGGTGGGGAAGGAAGAGGTTAAAATCAAACTGTGATTACATTTCCATCCTGTTCCTCCTCACCCCTGAGACCTGATTTTAATCATATACCACTTATCAGTTTTGTAGTTTACAGGACTTTGCAGAATACCTTGTGATAAGGATACGCAAGGCACAACTACAGCTACAGTCCTGGAACTGCCCCACATTCCAGACAGGGAAGAGGAGAACCAGACACAAACCTAACACCACCTTTCCTGCAGTGTAACCCCTATCAGGAGCAACTCCTAGTTTAAACCACAGGAGGAAAAGTAAAGGGAGGGGATAAAACTAAATCACATTTATTTAGATTCAGAGAAGCAGAAAAGATTAAAAAACCTTGGAATTTATAAGTGCTTATAAATTTGAACCAAACTAGTTGAACTTCTCAAAATGTAGCCTCCCTCCCTCTCTTCACAAATACAATATGCACATTTTTTAACTCTTTACACAAAGAATTTTGTGTTTGTTTCTCTTTGGCCTGATTTTACATCTAGAAGTGACCACAACGATTTTTTTTTTTTGGTTCCCAGATGTCACCATAATATTATGCCCTGCAGTTCTCATCTTTCAGTGTTTTTCCTATCAGCTTTCCATTGACGAAGTCAGGAAGTAAAACTGTAGGGGTTATGGTATTACAAATCCCACTGAAACCATCAGCAAAGCATTGAACAAGATAGATAGACAAAAGATCGATACCAAAATGTAGATGGCAATCTATTCATGTACTGCTTAACAGAAAACAGATTCAATATACCACCCCTGAAGACCTTGAAAAATGATAATGGTTAACATACTAGGAGGATTTTAACTAACAGGGTCTGCAAATGATTAGGGAATACATGAATGATTTCACTAAGCTTTGCGAATATAGTGAACACAATAAAATATTCTAGCAGGAAAGTTACAGAAAGACAGAGCACAGGCATATGCTAGTGTACATGGTACACTAGCTGACAAAGTACAGTACAGTGTCACAGGGAAGACACCAGAAATACAAAGAGCCAAATTCTACAGCCATTGGCAGATGGGAAGTCAGCAGTGATCTTTGTGAGTAGTTCTGATGCACGTACAGGGCTGAGGCAGGACCAAGGAATGTCATGCTGGTAGGACAGCTGCCATGTCTGGGTGAAGGGCAGGACATTCACTGAGACCTGCCAGGCCTTGCCAACATGCACAGACATCACACAGGCTTATATGCTGTGTTTGGTACTATTGTCTGCTCCATTCCCTGACCTCTCACAATGTGGAAGCAGGGTTAGGGCTGAAGGCCCAGTCAAGCACCAAGGAATGTCAGGAGCCTCTAATAGCAGGGTTCTGGTAGAGCAGAATAGCAATTTTAATAATGATAAAGGGGCTGGAATGGTCATGAGGCTATACCTGCAGCTCTCCTATAACTACTTCTAGGACTGCTGCCATTTAAATTGTCCCTTTTTGGGCATCATTTTTATCAAGGCATCCCTTCATGACTGAGGAAGATGCAAAAGAAATAATATTCTTGGCAAGGTTCAAGCTCAAAGCCTTCCTCTGGGTTTCTGTCTAATCTGTAACTGGACTTTCCACCCTGAAAGCAGTAGGCTCTTGTTTGGTGCTATGCCTAGAAAACTGATCTAGACAAATCTTACATATCTGTAGTGATGAAAGGTTTTACATCTCCTCACTTGCCAGCAGTCATGGAAGTGGAGGTTTGCTTCAGAGCCAAGAAAGTAAAGGAATAATTAGGTTTCCACCACCTGCTATTAAAGGTCAAATGCACAGCCTAACTCGGGTGAGTAAAGCAGGGTTAACATGACGCTAGTGAATTCACTAACAGAAACAAATGACTGTTAACCTGCTACAGGGGGAAGACTCGCAGCCCCTTCCATGGCTCACTAGGGACGCCCACTTGAGCCTACAGACCACTTGTCAAAAGGTGGGAAGCTATGTTTTTCCAGTCTATACTTATGCAAAATACTGATAAGCTGGATCCTGCTGTCCTACCTTGGCCTGGGGGCTGACCCCATAGCTGGTGAAGGTGTATTGCCACTGTGGGAGACCGAGGTGGGTAATGAGCAGGCGGTAGTAGGCTGTGAAGGTTTTGGTAAGGAAATGCCAATACAGAGCTCTGTCCAGGAACCATATCTCTGTGTCTGGGGAGACAACTAGGACAAAACAAACACAAATTACACTGTCACTTTGCAATGATAAGATCAACCCCTGGACATTGCCAAGCGGGAGACACAATCAGAAAGGCTGCAGCTTCCAAAACGCAGCATCCCTGACTAACATAAATGATTATCCAGAGACAATGTAGTTTAATGGCTAGAGCACAGGGCCTGAAAAGGACTCTGTTCTGCTCCCAGCCTTACTAAAAACGCTTGTGCAATAGCCATTATAGTCACTTTCCCCACTGTAAATGGATGCAGTGCTATTCCTTCCCAAGCTGGGACTGATGCGCTACATGGAACATGCTTGGACATCAGCAACTTTGTAGTGTAAGTTCAAAGTACAAACATGGCAAACATTTATCTGCCCCACAAAGTAAAAAGCAACTAACTCAGTTGTCAGTCACCTCGATTAGTGAATAAAGTCCAGAGTCTGGAAGTCGTGGGAGTGTGTGCTGCCAACAAAAACCCATTTTGCAAAATCTTGCCACAGCAATCAAATATTTCTCTGGTGACAACAACCTTTGTAGCATAAAAAGAAATTATTTTACTTGGCAAATAGATGCTGGACATTGTTAACTAAACACACTGCCCTGTGTTGACACCCACACCTGTAAACAATGCTTCCTGCCCTTGCCCAGGGCTGCTTGTGCTGAAATCACTAACACTGGAAGGCAACAGGACAAGTAAGCAGTTCCTGCCTCAGGAGCTGTAGTCATATCCAATGGAAGACACAAGATAACAATGAAAGGGTTTTATTAAGATCAGGTATATCACAATTGCACACCCCCACACAGTAAACATACACGTATACACATACACCTAGCGACCTGTGCACTGTGTCAGATGACTACTTTACAGGTGACTCAGGCGTTTCACTACTCACTGACTGATAACAGTTTTCTGTGTATCTGTCACAAGAAACAGATCAGCTCACATCTTTCACTCTCCTGCCAAATTATGACCTAGTTAGCATCTGGAGGCTCTGCATCCATGCACAATAGGGAAAAACCAGTCAAAGTCTGTCTCAATCAGCCAAGGACCTGTCTTACCATCTACCATTTGCTTCTACAAAGAGTTACAGCCTTTCTCATCAAAACTGTTCTGAGACATGCAAGTAACCAGAGATATATTAGCGGCTGAGCTCTACCTCTCTGTATTATTCCAACATGATTGTCTGCAGGTCATATGTGAATGCTTTCTTGTTTCTACGCATGCAGAAATCACAAGTTCTAACTCAGACACCAACATTAAAAAGAGCAAAAATGTTAGCTCTAGTTAAGTCTCTGTAAGGTTTAGCCCGGGACTTCAGTGGAGACAGGACATCTCAGTAAATGTTCATCTACAAATTGCAAAGAAGATCATAAATGTTAAGACGATTCTACACGCATGGCCTCCAGATACAAGTCACAAGAAGAGATGGGTAACTTTGCTCTTTTCAGCCTTACCTGGCTTAGTGTGCTTATAAACAAGACAAACTTTCCCATTCCCGTTACATGGGTCTAATTCAAAGATAAGACTACGAGAATCAAAGTGTGGCTTCTCTGGTTTGTCTCCATTACCTGAAAACAGAAAAAAATCTTCATGAAACACGCTTGGAAAACTGACTGACTCAGCTCCACAGAGTCAATCTACTTGATAACTATTAACAAATCAGCTGAGGGAGAACTAAGTCAAACTACTATATCTATACTTCTTGGAAAGGACTAAGTTCTGTAGCCTTAAAAAAAAAAAAAAAAAAAAGAAAAATTTTAATGTCCAGTAGGAAAACAAATTAGAGGCAAAACCAGACGGCTGAAAAGACATCAGGCTGTCCTGTAACCCTTCCCTGCCATAAAGCAAGGTCACCTTTACAGATGTCACTCCTTAGAGGTGTTTGTCTGATATTTGCTTAAAGTTCTCCAGCGCTGGAGATGCATAGTTTCCGGGCAGTCAACCCAAAGCCACTGTTATTACTTAGAAGTTTTCCTTGTGTGAAACCTGAACCTTCCTTGCTGCAACTGAAGCCCATCACTTCTGTTCCAACTGTCATCCCTTTTTTGCCATACTTTCTTTTTTTCAAAGGAGGACAGGAAGAACAGTTTATTCCTTTTCACTTTGCAGAAGACTTTGATGAACTTGGAGACATATATGTTTCTTCACATATTCCACTGTGACATCAGTGTTCTTCTCAGCAGCCACACGGTCTGACTCATATTCAATGTGTGACCCACAACCATAACAGAGCATTTCTACAGGACCGTTTTGGGATCATGTAGCTGCAAGTTCTTGCAGAATATCATTTTGAATTCTAAAGCTGCTGGGGAAGAAGGGAGACATAAGAGCTGTACTCTTCAGAATAATTTTCCATGAAAGTCAGGACAAGAACTCTTGTGAGGATGTAACTTTTTCTCAGTCTACGTCATAGATGCATCAGTGAAGGTGTGAGTGGCTAAATGGAAGCAGATATTGGCCCATTTCATTACAGTGGCTAGCAGATCAGGACTGCAGCCAAGCTTGAATGTGCAAAAAGAAACTTTCAGCCATACTTAGAAGCTACAAGACCTATAGAGATTCATATGTAAGACTGAAATCAAATAGCAATTTTTTAAGGAATCAGCATAACACCTGGCTCTGTTCTGACCTTCTTAATTCTTTCAGTCTTGTTAGACTGTAAGAGCCCTCAGAAAAGGAGTAAACTCTTTTCCCTATTTTTCTCTCCAAACTGCAGGATGCCCAGCATTTTTAGGCGGTCTGGAAACACGTATTTTCCAGGGCCACCTCACACTTATTTATTTATGTATTTACCAGAGCTACTTTTCCAGTTCCAAAAAGCATATCCAGTTGTCCTTTCACTACCAAGACAAAAACTGTTATCTTCTGTTCATGTAACACCACAAGCATACAGAGTTTTTAGACACTGAATCACTGGAGGAAGCCTCAATTAAAAATTAAAATACAGAAAAGGCAGAACAAGAGGTCTGCCAGGCTGTTAAAAGAGGATGGAAGTAATACGAGCAACTGGCAGCATTAACAATCCCCAAGAGATTCACAGCATACAGATCTACCTGTCAAGGCTGTAGGGGACGAATGGTTCCAGCCCAGCAGACAGAAAAACCCCCTCTACTTGGAGTGACCTTTTCTGCTGTTATATCCACGTGCTATACCCCAACATTACCCTAAAAGAGCAAAAGAGATGAGACAGGGCACATTTTCTAGCCTGTTAACAGGACCTTACCTTCCTCGTCTGTGTCATCTTCCAGGTCAGCGAGAGTTGGTGCATTAGGCAGAGTGTACATAGAGGAACCCCCAAGCCGACATAGCTTCGAGACACTATTAATCACCATGGAGCCCAGGGGCATTGGGGTATCTGCAATAAGACTGATCATTAACCACGTCTGGTGCCAGGAAAGCATAGGAGGTATTTCTTGTCCTCCACACATCAGCTCAACCTCTTCTAAAACACACAGGAGGAAAAGAGATTGGTATACCCAGCAGGCCTGGACACTTAACCAAGTCAGCCTCCACAGGAGCTACAATCTGGCTTTTCCAAACACAAAATCACAGGTGATGTGACACCATCTCAGAGCTGTGCAGCTATGAGAATTACACTGCTGGCTAAGCCCACACTGCAGCTGTTAGCCCTGTTCTGTGAAACTGGCTATTAAAAATCCTGGCAGGCTACAGTCATATTCTCAAAACTCTTCCCTGCTGCTGTCTTTCCTACCAGAAACCACCCCACCCTTTCACAGCTTATTGGGCAGCTTGTCCCCTTCCACCTCATGTACCTCCTCAGAAGGCACCCTCTTGGTTCCCGCTCCAACATAGGATTTTATCAGTGTGTCAACATGTGAGTGTTCCTGAATGAACACCTGAGTCTCTCCTGCTGAGGACTAGTAATGTTACCAGACATCAAGTCAACGAGCACCCTGTTCAGCCATGCGCCAGTGTGAAGTGCCTCAGAAAGTACTACTGGGTGCTTGCTCAACCAAGAGAGTTTTGTGACCTGCCTTGGTCTCTGTGCACTTGTGCGCCCTGAAAACAAGACTCTTCAGAGGTCACAAAACACTAAATCCCACTTGAAACATGATGGGACTCAGTGCAGGTGCTAGAGCCCTGATGTCAACCATCTCTGAAATGAAATCCCACTTCCTGAGGAAAACCTTGTATTTGACACTCATCTCCAGAAGCGAGCAGTGTCCATAGCCCAATCTGACAACCTCACTTGAAGGCAATGAGAGCCAGGATAATAGTGGCAGGGCTCCACGGCAGAGTGAACGAACCGCCTGATTCCTGCCAAACAAAGATGGACAATAAAGCTTAATTCTGTTCTCACTTCCACCACTGACTCCAGACATAACTCCAGTGAATGGACTTTAGCTCCTGGAAAGCAGAATCAGGCTCTGGTACACACACATACTTCTTTTGAATAAGAAAGAGGCATTTTCAGAGAGTGACTCTTCCTGCTGCTTTATGATAGCATAATGGCTAGAGCTGCTTCTCAGTCTCTGAACTACAGAAGGAGTTGAGGTACGAGATTTAAAATACTTACCTAAATCTGAGTGTCAACAGATGGCCAGTGTATTACAGAACGGTATTTATGTCAGGAAGACTTGTTTGGTTTCTAGCCAGCGTTCAGTGCACATGTCTATTCTGTGGAAGTCCAGCACATGCAGGCAACAGGCTTTGCCCTGTTGCATCAGGATGGGGCCTCTGATGCATAGTCGTATTTTTTTTCCTCACCAGGACATAGAGTCTACAATCTCATGCAGAACTGCACTCACTTATTAATTCAGAGGTCAGTTTTCTGTAGCTGCTGATCAAGCTGCCTAGCAGAAACAAAGTACTCAATTTTTGTGTGCGTTAAGGAATGGTGTTAATTTTTCATTCAAAATGACTTGGTGCATGTGCTTTTGCTCAGACTAATGCCGGATGATGACAGATGTGTATTGACTGCGCCAAAAGTAAGTTTGAAATTAGAGATTCTGCAGAAGAAAGACTAGCTGCAATGAAATGAGGGTATTGGTGGAGAGAAGTACATGGACTCACCATCAGTCTTCACACTCCAGGTCATCTGGAAGCCATCGGTCATCAGATAGAAGTTCTTTAAATCCTCTGGCAATATGCAGGAGTTTTTCTGCAAATCACAATTGAAGAGTTATGGGAAAACGCAGAATGTGCCTCAAACCCAAAGAACTACTGAATATTAGTACAGAAATATTTGCTACTAAATGTTTTACTCAACTCCAAGATGACTCATATGAGCTCTAATATCTCATCCTAAAACCTTGAGAGAAAACTGCATATTTCTTGGGTCTGTGCTACTGTACTAACAAAGACGACTTGGGAAAATTTCACAATGAGCAGTCAGTCATCACAAGGTTATTATACAACTGTTCCCCAACTAAGATGACATATCCTTTGACACCAACAGCCACTCCAAGATCACATATATAAGAACAGATTTTTTCAAATATACAGCTTAAAAGAGTAGAGTTTTGTTTCAAGTGAAATCAGACTAAACCTACCTGTTCATTAAAGCATGTACACTATTAGCACAAGGACTCTGTTCTTCTGAGGCATTTCAGCTCCAAGTAGGTGGAAGAAGCATAGACTCAAGAGTTGCACGTAATCAAGCAGGTTTCACATTTCACTTAAACAGTATGTGTGCAAACACATACAGAGCCAGTCTCACAAACCTGCTGGTCTGGCTCCATCCCACCAAACTTCAGTGCTTGGCTGGAGCTCCTAAGCCTGCTTCCTTCTGAGCCAACAGCGAAAGAAGCAACTCCAGGGAACTGCTGAGGGTGCCTCTAAGAACCAGGACCCCTCTCCTATACCCATCTCAGTTGTGGAAGGAGCCTTTCTTAACTTAAGACTCTTCAGCTAAGCAACAAATACGAGGAAGGAAGGATAAAAGCCTAATCCACAGAACATGAAGAAGCCCAAAGAACTATAGGCAATTGCAGGCAATGCTCCTGGTGACAGGACTGGCTGCAGACCACTGACCTACCGTTTCTGTTGATGTGTCATGAACACAAAACTAAACAGTACAGAAGCCTGTCAGTTTTAAGAAGACAAGCAACATGTATGACTAAAGGAGTTATCTGTTGTTTTGTTTGTAATTGTTTACAGAAAAAAAACAGATTGACAAAGATTGAAGTGAGTTAGCATTTAAAGTATCATCAAACTCAAGACACCATAAGAATCAGACTCCCAAACTCAGGATAGTCTCTGATGATGCAGGTTCCACAATCTCTGTGTTGGCTTGTCCAAGGGCTGCAACACCCTCCTTGTGAAACCGTTTCCTTAATTGCAGTCTGAACCTCCAAGCTGCAACTTGTGGTCCTTCTCCCTTTTCAGTCCCATGTACTTTTAAATCTGCTCAGGAACAAAAGCAAAAATAAGCCCCCTGAGGGTCAAGTTTTGTCACTAACTCAAGAGAACAGACAATTTTTTTAAAATGTTGATCTGAAATCTGTTTATAATCACAGGACTCCAGGAGCTACATTTTACAGGGAAAATGGACAAATAATGTGAGATTTGCAACTTAGCATGTCTGATAATTCAAGTATTTTTACAACAGGCTTTTCACCCTTTTCTACAAAAGGTGTATTTCTTTCATTCAGCCAGTTTCAAAAACATGCTGCTGGTTATGGGCTGCTCTGTGTGAAGTAAGATTGACACAAAGCAAGAAAAGATAGAATTATAAACTTTAAGAACATTTACAGGCCAGTAGTGCTGACCCTCATACAGGCTCACCCTGACACAGACCAAGATGTTGTTCAGGTAGGTATTCACAGCCTGGCCTCAGAGGCCTGGGTAGATTTTGGAGCGGTTACAGTATTGCTTTGGAGAAAGCAGAGGAGTCAGATGTTAATAGCTTTCCAACACTGTGCCTCTGCTGCGACTATTTCCCTACAGCTACTAGAAAATGTAACTGTCAAAATCTCATAAAATAACAGAAGAATATTCTGATAACTAGTAGCTAAGGAAAAGAAACATGCACATGTAGTTCTTGTAGCTCCACTTCACTTGGGGCATGAGTTTGTAACATCTCAAGAGATGCTGATCAGATTCTTCCCCATGTCTGTGAGTAGTGCACATCCAGTTACCTGCCCTGATACTGCCTCAATGCACCTATTCAGCAGGAGCTACCTGTCAGCTGTGCATACAGTTGTGATGGTGGCCTCTGGTCATTAATGACTGGCATAAACAAGGGGAGGCGCTGGCCTCCTCCTGTCCACACTCCCTCCCTCCCCTAGGATCAGGGCAGCCCTTCTGCCTTTTAACGCCTTATTCACAGTCATGTTGATTTGTTACAGTCCCTGACCCCTAAACTGTGATGTATATGCTGTGTCACCCACAACCTTCACTCCTGTGTGTTCACTTACTTTCTAAGCATGTCCATCCATGCTGACAGACTGCTGCTGAGTCCTAGATGCTAATGGCTCTGCAGTTTGCAATAGGCCAGGTCACTGTACTTGCCCTGTCAGCAGCCCCGTTGCCAGCATCGTGCTTTCCTAACCCAGGTAGGGAAAACCTTCAGAGGCAACAGGTATGAAAGCAGAGAATCTGATACTGTAGAAACTTTGTTTTGACAAGAATTTATTGTCCTTTGATAAGAGCCTGCTGATGGCTGAGGCCCTGGTCGTAAGTTTCAGGAGATTACTAAACCACATGGACATAGCTGAAGTTGTTCAAATGCCTTTAATAAACACACCTTCTTCTGTGGGTTCTTCTCAGTCCTAAATATTTATAATTTCATACTGCCCTTTCACCACTTCCAATTTCAAGCTGTAGCTGTAAGGACAGTGACTAGGTTTAAAACTATGAAGAAAGAAAATATGACAAGCTGCCACAACGCCTCAGAGGAGTACAAATGTTTACACAACACTTCCAGTCCATTTCAAACCCCTCAATTTTAACTAATCTACCCAGCAGTAAAAACACGTATGCGAACAGCTCTCTTGACTTCAGTGGGTGTTCTCCTTTAAGCAGGAGAAGCAGATTCATTGGAATGACAAAACCAAAGATTTTAAAACTTCCACCACAGTATCCAGTTAAATACTACTCCTCACAGTGCGCACCCCAAATTAACAAGCATAGTTGATTAAGACAAGGAAAAAAATCACATTCGGATAGGCCTTCTGCTCTGAACCCTCCGTTTCTGGATAGAAAGCTTAACATGTGCATGTTTCTCCAAACGGCTGCCCTCCTCACTTTATTTTAGGATTCTCCTAACCATGTCCCTTTGCATAACTTTCCACATGATGATGCAAAACACGTAAGTGCAAAATGCTGTACCAGAGCAAATCTGGGGTCTGTAAGAAAAAACCTCTACTCATAAAGCTTCACTAAAATCCATCTGTCCTATCTGATGGAAAGTATTGATTGATCTGTCATGTTATGCTCAGCCACACAACCCTATGACATCAAAACAGTGGTCTTCTAACAAGACAGTCAGAGAAACAAGCCACTACTATATATTAAAAATGGCTTCTCAAGCTCTGTACTACTCCTGCTCAATTGGTAGTTTCCAGGGTTGTGATCTCCAGCCCCATAAAATACGATATTCCTAATAATGGTGCCAGAAGTGGTTTAACCACAGCCCTGGCAAGCAGCTGTTTTCACTCCAGTCATCTGGTTACACTCATCAGCTCATAAAACAAAATATCCCAAGTGCCCAATATAGTGTGTGAGGTCTATTTCTTTTGTTTATTATCCATAATATCCCCAAATAGTCTCCCAAGAAAGCACAGTCTATTGAGAATAGAGAAGCATATTGGAACCAGGGTAGTTTTGCTGCCAAGTCCTGATCAGTGCTGGATCCAGAGCTAAAACACTGACATACGACAATTCACTTAATGCGCTGTTGAAACAATGCCTCCCAAGCAAATATCCTAAGGAAATGGACAGCAACCAAAACATATAGCTCTAGAGAGACTTCTCTAAAAAAACTGAGTAAGTTTTATCCAACTTCTGGGGAGAGAAGGAAGGGATTTATGTCACTTCTCAGGGCTTCCAAGTAGCAGAGCACATCAGCAGCCGCCTTCCTCTCTCCCTAATGTCATGCTGTTCCATGACTGGTCTGCTCCAGCTGCCAGTGAATGCAGATGTTAATTTATGTAACATCCTGAGACATTCTTGTTGCACCTTTTATATATCTGGGGGGTCGGGGGGGCCTTGCTTGGATTACCAGCCCTGAAAGGCATGGGGCTGGGGCAGACCCAATCCCCCACTGCTGAGAACAGGATTTGGCAATTCTCTTGCAGATGGTGTTGTGTAGTCAGTTTTTTACTCAGAATACCGTAAGGCCCTACAGGAGGGGAACACTACCTCCCAAAAGTCCTCCAGCCTCTCCCCCATTATGCACCTTGAAGAAACACACCTCTCCATGCACTGGTTCTGCTGGATCCACTTCCCCACCTCTCCCACGGTAGGGGCCACAAGGCAGGTTCAAGATGGGCTGATCCTGTGCTCCTGGGGACCAGGGACGGCAGGCTCGCCTAATGCTGAGGGAGGACATTACAAGGAGGATGGCAAGAAGGACCCTCGTGGATTTGCATGCCTGCACATATACTTTGGAGTCAAAAAGAGACATGGTAGAAGCAACGAAGAAGACTTCAAGAACCGCCACCACAGTTCCCACTGAGATTTACATGCAGAGAGTTTATAAATTATCTGGCAGCCTAACGTAGTCCACAACAGGAAAGCACCAGACCGCTTGAGGGCTTTGTTATGGTTTTATTACAGCAAAATAAATCTTTGTAGAGAAAGTGCATAAGGAGCAACAACAAATTTCCCATGCAGTTGTAGAATATCAAAGCTCCAGCAACGTGATGGGCAGTGATTGCTTACAGCCAGCCAGGGGCAGTTCAGACACTGTTAACAAGCCAATTAGAGGAACAGGCAAAACAACACCCTTCATTTTGTTTGGCCTGCGGTGGTGCCGAGGTCCAAGACCTCCAGATTCCCCTCACAGAATGCAATTTTCTATTTTTTGAAAACCAAAACCATGATGTGAGTGACTTACCACTTTTCTGAGGCAAGGCTGAGGCAAAAAGAAAATGTGGTTCAGCCTTTGTCACTGCAGATACTGGAGTGACTCCTAGCAATATTTTGATATAACACCTACTTTTAAAAACTGCAAGTGGAGAGGAGCAGGGCAGTTGCCAGCCTAATTTTAGAAGTGGAAACAGGTTCGAAGGATGATAAACGGTTATCAGCACTGGTGTTCCAGTTACGTGGTAACTCTCTCTCTACTCCCCCTTTTATTGCTTGTCTAACTTTCTTGAGGAAAAGATGATATCTTGGTAGGTCTAAATATCAAGAAAGGGGAAAAAATTATGTGTGATTATTAAAATATTATGAACCACTTGAAAGTTTTTGGGAAGTGATGCTACGCACGTAAAGACTTGACAATCATCTACGTTAAATATTTTTGCAAGTGTGCTGATTTCCAACAAAGTATTTGGGATTGATTTCATGTTTAATTTCCTGAAGTGTAAGACTCTACTGCTCTTTCTGCCTCTACTGGAAGCCTTGGAAAAAATCTCTTCTGCTCTCCTACTGTCTTACTGCACTGTCTCCTGTCATGAAGCCCACCTTCCCCTGCAAAGCCTCACAGCAGCTAATGGACATTCAACCAGCTAATCTAAGATTTTGAAACTTCCATTGTAGTATCCAGCGAAATACTAACACAAACCCAATTTAACAAACACAGCTCATGGAGACAAAAAAAAATTCATGCATCTTGCCAGCATTATTAGAATATAAATTTAATCATTCATAATTTAAAAAGGTTGATTTTCATAGAAATCATAGAATGGTTTGGGTTGGAAAGGACCTTAAAGATTGTCCAGTTCCAACTCCTTGATCCCTTCCACGAGACCAGGTTGCTCAAAGCCCCGTTCAACCTGGCCTCGAACACTTCCAGGGAGAGGGCAGCCACAGCTTCTCTGGGCAACCTGTTCCAGTGCCTCACCACCCTCAGACTAAAGAATTTCTTTCTTATATCTAGTCTGA
>Ga0181612_171956_pt1:0-17500 | contig 19539 bp, 10 predicted proteins | sample HoacroProtozoa21_FD_119630 | JGI IMG/M metagenome (GOLD analysis project Ga0181612, IMG submission 119630) | Hoatzin crop microbial communities from Cojedes, Venezuel. Combined Assembly of Gp0051906, Gp0051904, Gp0051908 | reverse complement strand
ATTCAGAAAATTTTATCTTGGCTACAGCTCCAAAACTTCATAAAATATTACTAACGTCTCTCAAATGAGGAAATATACACAGGAGACCAGTTAGATCTTCATTGACAAAAAGAGAGGATTAGTGGCACTTAATAATTTGTTTGAATTAGGATTTTTTGCAGGAATATCTGGTTTTAAAACTGCATCACATGCAAAAGATCTATGCCACAGTGAACCCAGAACAGAAATACTATAGCCCCAAGTGAGACATTCTCATGTACATAATGTACCCTGGCAATCTAAAGGGCTTTAAACCATGTATACATGTATATGTAATGCACCTGACAGAGCCAGACAATCTAGGAGCATCAGATCCATCCTACGCACAGCATAAATCATAGCTGAATAATGCACACAAATTAGTATTTTTGCCAGAGTTAGGGTTTTCAAGCACTGCCTTTGGGGTCAAATTCTGATCTCAGTCTTCCACAGCTTTAGCTTATCCAGTGGCACTGCAAAGAATTTTCTGTTTTTCTTTCTGTAGTTAAATTTGATTCTTAATGCAGTGGTAGAGGCACTAAACCGAGATTTTTAAATGTTTACATTGGCAGGATAATATTTTAATAGGGACAGATTCAGGCAAACTTCCTTATCAGAGCAGCAAATACTGCGTTTACTTTTTTTTTTTTTTTAATAAAAAAGGACTCTCCAACAGAATGTACAGGTTTGGGTCTGTTTTTCGTGGTTTTTTTGTTTGTTTGTTGTTTTTTTTTTTAATACTTTTTTTTTTAAAAAAACTATACTTCTATCTTTTTCCAGTATGATCTAGCAGTTAGAAGTGGGAAGTAATGAATGAAACCAACAGCCCATCAAACCAGATGGTCCTCAACAAGCTACCAGAAATAACGGGATTACCAGCAGCAGTTAAGAAACAACTTTCACTTGAACAGCTGCCATATATGAACATAATGCAGTTATACCATGACATATAATTGTAACTTCAGTCTTAACTTTCCTCATTTCTAAGTTGCCTGACCTTCAGATTTACAGTTTAACTTGGTTTTAATAGAATTTCTCAACTTTGAAATTGAAGAGCTCAAGTGAAAAAACAGAGATAAAGAAAGCAAAGTGGGCAAAAGCTGAAATGCTTGTAACAGTCAGAATATATGCAGGCTTCTTCACAGAAAAGGAGTTTTCAGAGAGGCTCTGAAAACCATTTTGTATGTTTTGTTGCCTGCTCTGAAGGGTTCGATCTTGGGCACTAACACAAAAATGACTGACCAGAGAAGCAATTTGCCAGAGCAAAGGTAATCTGGATCTCCTTGCAGACCAGTCTATATGGATCACATATGCTGAAAAGCGCATGCTTTCAAAATTTAAAATCACTCCATTAATAAGAGTACATATACTTAAGGCTGAAAATTCAAAGGCAATTACATTACTATATAAATTATATACTTCTAAATTGTTGTCTTCAATCTAACGCCCGTATCTTGTTATTCGCTATTCTTTGGTGCATGACTCAAGCTGAAGAAAAAAAAAAGTGGGTGAGGGTCAAGTTCCAGCCTAACTAGTCCTTATTTAAACTGTGTTGCAGTTCAACTTAATGTTTTCTCCTCGAGGAGCCCTAACAGTCATCCCAGTTCATTTTCCTCCTTAGAAAAACAGATAGCTGATTACACAGCCTAAAACACAATTTTATTTTTTTTTAACACTTCATAGGCATCTGAATCTTTACTTTTGTATTTTCTTCCTAGAAAGCTTGCCTTGCATTAACTATTTATTGGGAAGCTGAATAATAAGATTGAGATCTGTAAAAACTGGTTTTTGTTTAATTCAAGAGTCAGCTCCCTCCCTCCTTCCTTGGCTGCCAGATGCAATTAGCTACAAAACTGCTGCTCTGAGAACCTTTCCTGTATTTTTTCCTGTAGGTGGCTCTTTAGTGAGGAACTCTGCAACATCTAACCAAGTACATGTGCTCATTTTCCATTTCCATATCCCCAAAATACAGACCAAGAGGAGAGAAAGAGTGCATGCCATGTGCATGTGTAAAAAAAACCCCACCCCAATGGATTAATGTTTCTTTCCCATCGGCAAAAATACAGAATGCAGAAATACAGTTTCGAAAGAAGAAAACTAATTTCCTGAAATGCTTATACTGTGGAGTCACTGTAACCAAACTCCAGGGTTTTCTGTTTCCCTCTGATCTTAATTTATCTAGCTGGTTTTCTACCCTAGCTACATCTGTCTAAGACTGACTTTAGTAGACACATCTTCTACAGGTCCCTCTGAGGAAGCATTTATGTACAGAGACCATGTAAATGCGTGTGGCCGATTTCTGCAACTTCCTCAGTAGGCAGACAGGTCTGCTGATATGCGATCAAGGAACAAGGAAACCTGTATAATAACCCCTGCAAAACTGAAATTCTGGTTCAAAAAGGAAAAACAAAACCAAAAGAAAAAAGGACCTCTTAAATTTAGATGTAGGTATAATTACTTTGGACCTCTTAAATTTAGATGTAGGTATAATTACTTTATGCATGAAGTGTGTCTCATGGAGTTACATTCCCATTTTGTCTTAAGAACTTGTGTAGTGCTCACCTTGCTTTTTGCATCACTGTTATTAGGTTATCTACTTAATAAAGCTCGTGTGTGCGTCCCTAAGGTTCTTCGCACCATAACTTTGCAGTCATCTTGCCTGGTGGACTTAGTTTTACTTCCCTGAGGGAGATGGTACTGCTTTTTTTCCTGAACTCCATGAACAAGCACCCTTCTTCACTTATCTAGTCATTCTGTCCCCATAAATATAATTTAGAAGTATTCTCTTTCACAAGGTATTTACCTAGCAGGCACACAGTTTTGATAAAAAATGTTGGTGAAAACAGTTCCACTGACTCACAGATATTTGTGTTAGCAGTAGCAGCTGTATGTGACCCATCTGCACAACCAAGAGAGGCTACCTGAAGAGGAAAATGTAAGACCCCACAACATTTCTACTATTAAGGCAGCAGACCCTGAATGGCTAGAACATAACGGAACCGGTAAGAACCCATCTAAGAACTACGCTAAAAAATCCTAATTGCGACAACTGCACACTTCCACACTGCCACCTATTGGGGGATTTTAAAGCACTTTACAAATATTAGTGAATTATTTCTGAAGGTGTTTCCATGAGATAGACGCCAGGCCTGTCCCGCAGAACAACCTTGTGGACTATGGTGAAGATTTTCAAAGGTATGCTACTGGTGCTGCCTAACTAGATGCCTAAATGTACTTCCTAATCTTCACCATGGACCACTGCAGTGCTAACACACTTGCCAGGCTACAAATATTTAAGTCCTTAGAAAACTGGGTATATTATTTAGATGCCTAAACGCAAGGCTGAAATTCACAGCTTAATCAGCTCTTTCACTGTCCCGCAGGAGCCGCCCAGGGTTGTAATCTGCGGTCCTGCGCTCCACAGTGGTGCAACCTAGTGATGGATGCAGAAGGCTGCTCCCCTGTTAAAAATGACCAGAACATAATACAGCATAACGTACATTTTACAGTGATGCAAGCAAGTGAAACAAGGCTGCGTGGGTATTATATTATTCATAAAGTAAAGTCTCGGCCAGAGATGAGTAAAATATACTTGTTCTTTTTAATTCCCACCACCCATAAATAATCTTCCTGTTTGTGTTTTATTGGAAAACAACTGATTTAAAAGTCATCTAGTGTTATAATCCCCCCCGCCACAACTGTCATCTGTCCTACAGCGGTAGTAACAGACCCTTTCATTCACAAGCAAAGCCAGCAGAATAAAGAGGAAGAGGAGGAGGAGTTGAAGGGGAAGAGAGTGAGAAAGCGGATAAATTCCATTTGTGCTATTAAAAAAAAATAGAAAAGTGAACTCAGTGGTTGAAAAGTGAAGATAAAAAGATGAAAACAGTAATCTTGCTACAGAAACCAGAGAATTATGTTCTTGCTCTCCCCTCTCTTTTTTCTTTTATTTTTTTTTTCTTTCACACTGTACAAACTGTAGCACCCTGAACAACTCACTCCCCTGCTATTTCCAGCACTTTACAGAAACTTTTCAACATTTCTGTTTGACACATATTTTCAGCAGTGAGGTGAAGACAATAAGTAAACAGGTAGTGAAGGGCTATTTAGAGAGCTGGTCAGTCACAGTAATAATAACGCAAAAAGAAAAAACCCCACACAGCACAGAACATCTATCCTATGTGCTGTAGCCACAGACAGCACATGACCTCTGACAAACAGTTTTCAGAGTAATTTTAATGCTACTCTGGATTTAACTTGACTAACTGGTAGCAATTGAGCACATCTTTTTTTGTGGCAGCAGTTATCTAAAATGCTACAATAACAGCATCAAAAGTAGAATGGTGGAAGATTGGTTTTCCATTGTGCTGCTGAACTGGCATAATGCCCACTTTAAAAGCAATTCGCTGCTCATCACTGAAATCTGGCAGACACGACACTAAATGCCTTGAGGAAAAAAAAAAAGGGTCTTGAGAAGGGGGAACCACTCCAACCACCAAGCAAAGAAAAAAGAAGGAGGTGGAAAAAAAAAAAGGGAAGAAAGCAAAGAATGATGAATCTATGTAAGAAGAGAAAATTGCAAAATAAAAGTTTAGCACTGCAGGCAGACTCAACAGGCTCTACTTAATTTGCTTGAAGATTTTATCGCAGGCGTGCATTAGTAACAGCAGAACAAAACAAAAGCAAATATATATTTATGTCTGTCTATTGTTCTGATGAAGTGAAAACGTACTGAGTTCCGTCAATCATTTGTCAAACACATCTTCCTAGTTTTATTTACCACCAAATATAATGAGTAAATATGTGATAATAAAACTCTTCTTTTTATACGGTCATATACAATTTTTTCCTACTACTAAATACAGGTAATGATTTAGGAAGCTTTCAAAATGTCTTTTTACTGTCAATAAAACTAATTCTATTCCCATTTTCACGTTAAAAAAAGGCTTTACAAATGAAAATTCAAATTAAAATTCTGATTATAGTGTAGTGTGACAACACCTGTATTTATAATTTTACTGTCAGCTAGCTCGTAGTGTTTAACAATAGCTCGAAGCAGAAAAGTAATTGGAATTTGTCTGTAACATGCCAGATGACGACACTGGGCACTTTGCTGTGCTAAAGCAAATTTAGTCTGATGACAAAATAACCTTAGAAAGATTGGGAAAAAAAAAAATCCCCAAAGGTTAAATAAAGTCATCCTCTGCTCAGGGACGTATAATCTACTGTGGTAAACCAAACCAGCTGAGCAGTAGCTACAGAAACCAGGGTGCCCCTGGAGTTGGCAGCCCTCTCCTAGCAGGCTCTCCCTGCAACGTTCACCTCCCAGCAGTTTTTCTCAAATGGTGCATTACTCCAATATTATCATCAATATAATTCAGAAACATGGGTGAGAAAGGAATGGTGCATTAGGCTGGGAAGCAGTGCTAATGCGTGTCCTGCACCTCTGTGGACCTCTGCGGACCTCTGCATGAACAAAAAAGGAAAACAAAAAAAAATGCGCAATGTCCATATGAACCCAGCAGTATCCTGTGCACAGCAGTTGCTTTCATACCGCCCGTACAGTTACACTCACATGTACTAACTGGCACATACTGACGGGCCAGGTCAAAATCAGGACACAAACACATACACTTCTTAAGACGCAGTACCAAAAAAGAAAAAAAAAAGCTATTCAATCTGAGTATTTCAAAACTCCAACACATGCCACTCTCCACACACAACTTGTCTTACTCAAGCCTACAAATTAAAAGCCCATGTTTTTCATTATCCAAAAGACAGAAAAAAAATAAAGAAAAGGAAGCCACATAAGAAACAGAATGACAGTGATGTTTTAGTTTACACTAGATATGGCAACACATACAAACTGTCAAAACTATGGAGTGAAAAAAGCTGTTATCAAGCAACTGTCAAGAGAGTCCTCTGAGATTTGGAAATCTTGTGTTTATTGTAACTACTGCACATTACACAAAGAAAGAAACATCCCTCTTCTTACCATTGCTGCTAAATATCACGCAAGAGAACCCAGACTTCTCCCTCACTATTTAGATTAATTTTTTTTCCCCGTGTAATTCTGTACTTGACAGCACAGGGCTCCTCCTTTTTAAGGTTTTTTACTGTTTGGTCAAAGTTCAGAGAGAAACTTGAGGTTTTATCAAACATTGTTTCATTTTCGAGAACTGTCAACACCCATTTTAGGTTGTTAACTTGTTGTCCATCATTTAAGAGTGGAAACTGTTGACACCAAAATACACAGAGGAAGAATTTCTCTCTTAAAACACGTATGGAGAAAGAGCAAAGATAATGGAAACAGATATTTTACTAGCCATAATAACAATTCTTTTTCATGTATTTTAACATACTGTCTAGAAATGAGACTTAGTTAACTGGCAGTGGGCTACAACATTCAAAGGTTTAGTCTAAATGTATTAATGCAGATTTTAAATCACACCTTCTGATTCTAAGAAAACAACTACCCCTCAGAGAGAAATCCCCAGTATCCATAGAGTTTTAATACAGCCTTGAAAGTACTGTTTTGAGTGATAGCCTTCAATGACCATTTCTCAACCAGTAGCATCATTCCAACCATACTGATGACTGGTTAAAAGTTGTAAGCAAAACATACCTTACATTTTGCTCATTGCTCACCGTAAATCACATTTATTATCACTTCCACGCTTCAGGTTTCTGTAAAAATCGTCTTCATTCTGAATCACAGGTTTTATAGAACACACATTTGATGAGGTCCCAAGATTCAGCTTGAAGTCCTTGAGAAAGAATAAAACCTGCAGTGTGTGTGATGGTGCTTTTATGGAATTTTTATTGCATCAGTTCTGGGGAGGGAAGTATCACACCTAAAAACTCAGTAAAACAAGCCTCAAATATTCTTGTACAATAAAAACAAATGATCAGTTGCCCCTGTGCAGTCAATGTACCCACAGCATGTACAGTCAATTGAAATGCCTCAAAACTAATGTTATTTTGATCTAGATTTGTTATGGACATACGGATCTTTGATGAGGAACAGATTTCTGTGAGCTTACTTTCTAGCACCAAGCTTCAGATCCTGTTGGATTTAGCTGTAGTGGCTACCGCCCCACAAACACCCATCACCTCCTGGCAGTTACTGCCTGCAGGGGCACAGCTCCTCAGTCCGATACAGCCCAACTGCTCAAACTAATAGGGAGATCTTCACATTTTTGCATATACAGATATTTTTTTTTTTTTAGTCTTAAGAGCACTTCTTCAAAATGTCATAATATTTATGATCATCAGATGAGAATACTTGAACAAAAATTCAGCCTGGCACATTGTATTTCCCACAACTACCATGACCACTTAGGTATAATTTTATCTCCAAATATTGGATAACCTCATATAGCACAGTGAGTAACACATTATATCAATATAAAAAATAAAACAAAATTATTGAGAAACATAAGAATAAATGAATCTTTCTCACATAAAATTGCATTGTTAGCTGTATTATTTCCTAGCTTCTGACTCTCAAGTATTTCCTCCTCCTAGATTATAAGAGTTTTAAAGTACCATAACAATTACTGCATAAATAGCTGCAGCTACATGACCATTTAACAGTCTTTCTTTTAAAAAATATCTATTAATACCCTAATATATGCTTACACACACATGCTCACACAAATGATAAGAAACAAGACAGAGGTTTGACCCTCAGAAATTTAAGAGCATGGAATAAGTCTACAGAAACTCACTATTCTCAAGCCTGGCAGTGCTGCAAGACTGCATGGTACAACCCATGTGTTAAAAGTCTATTCAAGTACTTACTGCTCCATAAATAGAAAGAGTTCTGGTGATTGAACTGCAGCAAGAAAAAAACCTTTATGGAAGGTGTGGTGTAGAGCAAGGGTGAATTGTTGAGCTTGTCCCTGGCTTCAATTATGATGAGGTTTAGAATCATTAATGTTTAGAAGACATACTGAAGTTAGCCTGACACATCAAGGTCTCTTCATCTTACACAGCCTACCAAACAGCCTTTGCAAGTTCATAAAAGCGCTCGGACAGCTGTCTTTTGTAAAGTCCTGTCTGACTGAGAAGCTCGCCTGCTAAATCCTCTCCTCCTTCATCTACACTTCCCAAGGGTTAGGAGACAGATGAAAAAAAAAGGAGAGAGAAAAAGAAAGGGTCGTTATAGCTGAAATTCAACACATTGAAGTTGGCACCATCAAAATAAAGAGCTCCTTCCATTAATCATGAAATTTAGAGTATTGGAAGATCTACCAGACGTATTTTACTGAACAGGAAAATTCAGCACCAGAATATTGTTAAATTGAGTTAGCATTATCAGTGGAAAAAATATGCTCTATTTCCTATTATTTATGAAGCCCTATCCTTTTCTTTCTCACCAATTACGTTCCCTATCATTTCCAAAATATACAAACTGTTTTCAATCAACAGATTTCTTTATTACAGCGTACTGCATGCTTGTTACTGCCTCTTTTCTATATTGAATCCTTGATTGGACAAGCATTTTGAATTTAACATGGACTGTGATTGCACACATCAAACAAATTAAACCTGCCAATCTCTTTTTGGAGGATATCCTTTATATATATACTATCACTGAAGAGCACCCCGAGTATATTTGCTTAGGAGAAATGGGGAAGGAGGAAATGATTATTATGGCAGAGTCAGAAGACATTCATTTTCCCATGATACGTAACTGGCCCTGCATCCTCTTTTTCGTGTTTTCCAATGAATTATTTTATAAAAGAAGAACATACTTACTGACTTTCTCAGTGGCTGTTTTACCATAATCAACCTATTTTTCCTTTTGGCCAAATGTTCATCATGTTACAAAAATGAGATGGCAGTACGAAATTAACTACCCAGTAAGCCTGAAACTGATTTTCCTTAGGTTAACCAGTTGCAAAGCCAGAGTACACAGTTCTTTGTAGAGTAACAGAACTAAAATGTATTGGGCTTGAGTTATGCAAGCCTGTTCAAAATGAGACTCAACTTTGTACAACTTCTGCCTGTGCAAGCAGGACTGAATTATAGATGGAATTACTTAAAAAGAATACACCCCACAAAGTTTAAAAAACTGGGAAGGATCTTCCTCTAAAAAGGCAGTTCAGATATGCGTTGGTTGAAAACCAAGGTCAAGTGGGAAGAAGTCTAAGCAAATAAATAGAAAACCCCCACAATATTGAAAAACAGAACTGACCAAAGTAAAGACAACTAAAGTCAAGTCAAAGAGTGAACAAAACCCATAGAATAAATTAGAAAAAAGTAATGAAGATATCTGCTAGCAAGACTTGACTAAAAGCATTCATAGTTCTTTGTACTTATTAAAGCTTCATATAAATTAATCTACTGCTTGTGCTCATGAAGCAGACATATCCTCATCTGGAAGACGCTATCAGTTTCCTGCTTTATCTGCATCATCAGGGAAGCATAAGAAAAAGAAGGACAGACTATTCACGCTGCTTTTACAGCTGCTGAGCACTGAATCTTCATTCAAAAGATGTTAAGTGCTACTGTCAGCTTTGCCACCACTTACCAATGTTATACTGGACCAGCTGCTGAATTAATTCAGGCTTCATTTTTTGTCTGTGGAACAGGTTCGATGGCACCTCCTCCTATGACCTATTACTTCTCTTGCACTGCAAATTCTATAGGCAGGAGTGGTCTTCAAAATTGCCTATTTGTGGTGCATCAGACCTCTAGATAGCAGCATAATACAAATAATAACTAATGATGTGAACCCAGCCTTCTGAGAGAAGAGGTAAACCAGTATACTACATTCTCAATTTTTGTTTCAGAGATACCTCCGCTGGCATCTGTGATTTTTTATTGCATAAAACATTCCTGTTCTACTGCTGAAGATGCTCAAGTCAGAATTACTGTAAGTCATTCTCAGTGAGGCACTTGAACAGTTTGAATACAATTTAAATTTGGACAGTGTTCAGTCATACCAAAATCTCAAAAGTCTTCAAGGGTGAAAGCACCATTTCTTGTCTCTCGGTGAGGGAGGAAAGAATACAACAAAGGACCTGGATCTTGAATCTAAGAACTTGTATCTGTAGTTAGATCAGGTATTCATCATCTTAATTTTGCTGAAACCAGTAAATTCAATTTTGATAGTAATAGTGAAATCAGATATCTAGTATATGATAAAAGAGTCATCTGCACATTTCAAATATGGTGTGCAAAACCAAGATAAAAATCAACAGAATTGGCTAAATTTCTTAAAAGTTGAATTGGAAAGCTTAAAATGAAACATCAAGAAGAGTCTGCTTCTCTGCCTTGCTTTCATTTGACACAGCATCTACACCGTTAGGTACTGGATGACTAGTTGTTGCTTTGACATTCATTAAAAGGCAAAAAATGAGAACAATGAAGATTTACCGCAGGCGACAGACTGGACACTCAAAGAGCACACTGAAGATAAGGTGCAAAGATCAACGCTCTTGGAGGGAGGGAGGAACGGTCACGGTCTTTTACTGCTGCTTTCTACTTAACTACCTGGCTTGACCCTCCACAATAGGCACACCACCTTCGTATACATTTTAAATAGCAACACAGAGCTAGTCAAATTCCTAGTGCCACTGATTAAATAAAAAATAAGATTAGAAAGCAACATGACTGCCCACAGTGTATTAATGAATCAGGCAGCCACATGCTCTGCAGGAAATAAAAAGTGGGTTTAACGTGCCCTGTCAGCTACTGCTTTCAATAGTTGTGTGAGGCTGGCGAGGCCACTCTCGGCTGTCACGTCCTGCAAGCAAGAGCTGAGTGCAGAGCTGCACTACAGCATCAGTTTAGCTTTTGCAAAGGGAAGAACGTGCTACACATCATCCTGCCAAACCCATAACACTGCCAAGGAAAGCAACTTCTGTCCATAAGGACAGGCATCCATCTTCCTTTTAGAAGATGTTTTATTCTTCACCGCATGGGAATGTTTCATGGTACAGCACACATACACTACAAACAAAAAGGGCCATATTTGGTCTGACCAAGGGTCTGTCTAGCCTCACATTCTGCCTTACAGAGGAGAACAGCAGATAACCTGAGTGAACAACGCAATCACACAGTGACACAGCCCTGGCTTACGAAACCAGCTTCCAGCAACCTGGAAAGTCCGTCAGCTTCCTGAACTGACGGCGCTCTCCCTGTGCAGAGTAACTCTGGGTCGATTTTTCCTTCCACAAACATTTCCAACTACTTTTTGAACCCACGTGAACCTTCTAGATTCTGTAACAACCTAAAAAGACTTCTGGGCATTTAGCACTTTTTAATTTAGCGCAGTACACGTGGATGTCTGCCTACCACGGGCAGCCTTGGTGCTCCCTGCCTGAACACATTTGGTAGGTGAACAGCACCAGTTTCGCACGGATGGGGCACTCACTTCTACTACAAGCCTAACAGTCTTTATCGTAGCCTTCTTCACCATGTGCAATAAAATCAGCAGTTAAGAGGATACAGTCATACCGGACGTGGCCAAACTTACACACCGAAGAGGAGTGGAAGGAAAACTCAAGCTGAGAAGAAAACTTGAAATATTCTTAATGCTGAAAGTTTCCAACAATCTATCTTTTACTGCACTGACATCTTCAGTAAGAGGCAACTTCATAGCCAATGAAAGAGGCAAAATGCATTACGACACACATAGTGAATGTCATCACTCACCAAGTGGAAAGGAAAAATGTTAGGGTTAAGATGGATGTAAAGGTTTACTGAAGTAATAATTTGTTAGAGATCATGGAGAGTAATGCTTCCCTTTTAACTCAGTTTTACTCTGAGGCTTGGAAGATGTAAGCATGTTGTGCCTACTGAAATTGTCTCCACTAAGACAAACATGCCTTTTTTTAACAAGACAGAAACTGTGAAGGTCTTTTGACAATACCAGGTACTATTCACAGCTATAATGGTTTTTAGAATACATAATCCACTACACAATCACAGGTTCAGATGACTAAGCACTCCACAATTTAGATGGGAGGAACTGAGCAAGCAAATGACCTTTCTAGCCCACTCTATCAGACAAATCTATTGCTCCACAGACAACAGACCCAAATGTTTTCTTAGAAATGCTTTGGATTTGTGACATTGAAGAAAATAATGGTTTTGTGTCTAATTACAAACTTTATGTGAAGATAACAATTAGAACTTCATCCTTGCAGAAAAGTACTATTGCTGAAACTCATCTAACTGGAAGAAATATTGGAGTGATTAAGAAAATATACAAATATATAGAGTCATCGAATCTAGGAAAGAACATGAACACTTTGGGCCAAGGGAAAAACCTCAGAATTAGTGCTGAGAACTGGTTAACACAGTTGATTGGATTTTAGTAAGTATTATGGCATTAGATTGATATTGGCAACTGTTTCCCAAAATCCGCATTAAGCCTCTATGAATTCTAAGTAGCCTGCATAGGAATTCTCATATACTGTGCTCACACTATGTTTTAGTCAGTACACTAGTGAAAGTCCAATATTCAAAATTATTTTTCAGATACCTGAGTTGCAAAGATGAACCTAAGATAGTCAGAAAAGGCCTGGACAGATAGGTGCATCCTGAGAAGACACACAACAGTTTGAGAGACTTTCTGAGCAAGGAGTTTTGTTCAAGGCATTTAATACACATGCTTAAAAAGGACACAATTCTTTTGTCCTGGGAACACCTCCCTCACTGTATTTTGTACCTTTCTGAAAGAGAACTGGGTAAGAAAGCTCTTTTCTGTACTAAAAAGTAACTTACGCTCCTGTATTGGCTACTGCTCTTTGCATTATTAACTCGGTTTCGGCAAATAAGTTCATCCAGAGACACACCACAAGGTTTGAGCACGAGTTCCTGAACTCACACAAGTGCTAATCAGGAATCTTTCTTCATATGGGCAATTCCTGGTCAAAAAAATAAGGATCTGTATACCCCCCCCCCCCCAGCTGAGTATGTTTTGAGGACAAACATGATCAATGAGCAACCCTCTGCATTATCAGTGGATGCTTCACAGAATTTCTTGAATAGAAGCTAAATATTTTCTGGCACCCTGAAATAGGTCTCTGAAAATCCTGCTGCAGAACAAGAGAATTACTCTGTTTAACATTTGTGAAGAAATTATACTGGGCCAGCAAGACAATTTATGACACTATATAAATATCATGGCTTCCATTTTGATATTTATGTTAAAGGAAATATCATCAGATGTCAGCTTTACTCTTTTCTCAACCACAGCATTTCTTAACAAATCAGACTTTAAAGAAAAAACCCAAAATGAGATTGTGAGAAGCCAGTATACAGCATCTAGATAAGTCATATATGTCACTGATGCAATGTATTCCAAGAATGGATTTATATGAAATAGCTAGGTAAGGATTTTGAGTGCAACTAGAATTGAAGTGTGGTGACAAAAATCAAAGTCCAAGACGTAAAATCTATAGAAACAACCAATGACTAACCACAAAAACCCACTGGGGACACTGAAGTTGTTTAGAAAACTGGAAACATCTCACAATTTGTGAGCTCTGCTGCTGTATGGATGACACAAAGGCTATAGCTTCTTTAATGACATATATGAGGTGTATTGTCTTTTACGTATCAGTATTCTATGGTAACTCCTCTTTACTTTCATTTTTTGGTCATGGGTCTCTCAAGAGGAGGAAAACTAAACAGAAACTAAACATTTCTGAGAGTTTAACTATTATCTTTTAGCCGCAGAAGCCTCTGCAATGGGTTTTCTTCAAAAGGTATAAAAATAATACTTACATACTTGAATTCAAGGGAAAACAGTAACTAAAGTTAACTTTAAGCTGTTGAGGGTTGGCATGAAACCTAATTTGACCAAGTTACCACCGTAACCTTTTAAGGCAGCCTTTGCTTCAGATCCAGTCGGCTATTGGTAAATCAAGGGACTAAGCTAACGGAGCGGAGCTCCAGCCTGACCCAGCACCGCGACCATCCAGGTAAAGACTAAGTGACTGATGCCTTGAGTTTTCCCTGGATTATCAAGTGCTATCTGGACACGAAGGTCTATCTACTATTTTCCAAAAGGATTTCTAGAAAAGGAAATAGTTGTGCACAGAACAACACATACAACACTGTAAAGTATTTTCAAAATGCTGGAATAAGTAGTAATTTTTCTGTGCATAAATTACATTAAAAGCCTATACAATATTTTTCAAAAGTAATACAAAAATTCCTATTGAAAGCTACTGTGTAATTACTATTATTTTGCATTAAGCTATGCGCAAACCTGAAAAATTTGCTTCGAAATGTGAATTTAAACTACTACCACTTTGCAAACACCAAATATTCACACTGTCAACTTCCAGGACATTTGTACCTGAAGGAGTACTGGGGAATAACAGAGATATTTCTTTTCAAAGATAACGGTAAGCAGCAGGATACAGGGAGTTTGTGTAAAAATTTATTCTGTCAGCATTTCTATTGACTCTCAACTAGAAGACTCTACCAAGCTTCCCATAGGTTATAAGAAGGTGCCAGTTAATAACGTGTGATGAAAAGCGTTAAGAAATAGATTTTATTATTATGAACACTGCAGGAAAATACTGTCATCTGATAACCTGGAAGAAGGAACACCTTCACAACAACACACTACCATCTCTATAATGTCTAATGTATGCTCCAGTGCTCAGCATTTTAGAATGGCCAGTGCTGCAACCTGTGGATGACAATTTTCCAATTCCGTATGAAGGTTTCAATGCAGCAGCCTACTGACCAGTAAGGACTTCGATGGTATCAAGAACAGCATTGGTGAAATGATAACAATTCTATTTTTTCACTCTCCACCTTTAATGTATATGTAGTATTGTGGAACATGCTTTCAGAAATCAGATATCTAACACTAATAAATTATGCACCGATTATAGATGACCTTTGGAGTTGCTAAAGGTACAGTCACAATCATGCGCTTAAAAAAATTCTGCTTTTCACTGTAATGTGTGAATGTATGAAATTAAATGAGGCTTGCAATATAATCAGTGTGGTTGGCTGCTTTAATATATTCTATTTCAATTTAAAATCACCACAAGCGAAGAGTGACGAATCTAATTTGATCAGTTGTTCACAAAAACACTGAAGAGAGATGTAAGCAGACCTATCAACAGCTGGTAACATGGACTGCTTTCAAAAGCAACTGACCGGTTTTTGCACACCCAGAAATTCTTAAAATATTCGAAAACAGTTAAAGCGCTGCAGTATTAACAAAAGGGTAATGGAAAGGAATTCTCGTAAAAGCATCTTATACATCAAGATACTGCTTAAAACCACAAAAGCCAGAAAATCCAAATAGAAAGGTCAAATCTCTAATAAAAAGGTGCAGTCGGGTGGTGCGCTAAAAGCAATAACCCACTGTAACTCAACTTCATAGGTCTGACTGCTCTTTATGAGGTGTTTCAATTGTATTTCATATTTAAACGGATTTTATCAGTTCTTGCACATATTAAATATGTATATTTGACTGCAATCAAGTAAGTCCACAGATTACTAATAACTTAGTATAAAGCCTGTCATATGCAAAGAATATGCATTTTCAAAAGCAGAACTAGCTCCCATGTAATTCACATCATTAAAAATACACAGATATCATTATTTCCTACTCAAAAAATATTGAAAGCAATGCTGTCTTATCTATCGTATCTGCCATGCTCACCATACCTTAACTTTGTGGATTTTGGTCTTGGAGGCTGCACGTTTTTCTCTGCCTGAGAAAATTCTCCCGGAAGCTACTGAAACTGATTCTGATTAACGAGACTGAAACTAACTTACAAATGGAACAGCACCTTACCAGACTGCACCCATTCAGTCAGTTGCTAATTAGCATCTGCACGAGAGGAAATTTTTGAAAGCGTTTCAAATCAAGCAGAAGTATCCAAAACGTATCTTAGATTGTAACAGGAGATGACTGGTAGACAAGCCTTTTCTGCAGAACGATGATCTGGTGTAGCAGCACATCAGCGCTGTTGGAAGACTTGGAATTCAATTGCCATTTACTTCCTCATATCATTACCATTGCCGATTTGAGAAAATGACTTTCCCACAACATCAGGCATAAGGACAGAATACGCAAAAGTAAAACAAGACACCTGAAAGCAAATTGTTCTGTCAAAAACAGCCACTAAAACAGGAGAGATGACAACAGACTAAAGCATCTACTGCTGCAAGAACATCAACTATAAACAAAATAAAAATGCCATTTGTGATCTAGTTTTGGATGAAGCATGTGGCCAGAATGAAATATCATTGCTTTATTTTGCTTATGGCAAAACCACAAAGCCCACACCCTTGGACAAAGAACAACCACCACATGAGGTATTTCATCCAAAAAGGCTTGAAATACGAACAGATAAATCTATATTTAATAAACACTTGGCACAACTTACTCCTGACTTTTTGTTCAAGTATTTGATAACAGCTAGCTTTATCCTAAGTTAAGCTGCAGACTGTTAGCTACACATCAACATTATAGCAACACATTTTTAAAATTTGAGCTTTTGTGACAGTCTCAAAAGTCTGAGATCTAACTGTCATTTTCAACCTTACACACCTTCACCTACTTCCTACACAATATTTTACACATTAGGAGGCAAAACCAAAGCACCAGAAAAAAAAAAGGTAAGATGAAAAAGCAGTGTATCTCTTTTCTGCCTGGCAAAGGAACATGCTATAGTCCCAAAATAAAAACATTTCATAAACCCCTGTCCACCTTAAATGAAATGTTTATCTGACTGTGAGAGCAAGACAAATGTATAATTCTTCGTGATATACATGATTCCAGAAAAAAAATCCCAGAGAACCTGACTGCATAGATAAATTTCTGGAATGGCTGCCCAACACAGGATTCTTTCAGACCATATGCAGAGGGGTTTTACTTCATCCTCTAGAAGAACAACATCAAAATATTGCAGCACTTGCTTGCAGGGGACCCATATCTATAGGTACATACAGGTATGTACATCTGTAGGTACATAGCAGCTGTCTATGCACCTTCAGGCTATCTATTAAAACAGAAGGAACTACCAACACACTGCTCTTCCTTGATACACTCATGTGCTTTACCAATACAGAATTTAAGAAATTTTTTTTTTCCCTTTTTAAACTTTCCCCTTTTTTTCTCCTGTCAGACTAGCCATTAAGAAGTACTTATCCCCCCTTAGCAGACTTCTGCACATTATAGAGTCAAACTTCCTCAGAAAACAGCTGCCTTCATGAACTGTTGGTGCTACAGTCACCTCATGTTCATTACCACTAGTATCTGGGACCAGGAATGTCCACTTCCCTGGTATCCACTGGTTTACAGAAGTTGGTTTACAGACTCTGTATGTTCATAGATTCGTAGAATGGTTTGGGTTGGAAGGGACCTTAAAGATCACCTAGTTCCAACCCCCCTGCCATGAGCAGGGACATCTTCCACTAGGCCAGGCTGCTCAGAGCTCCATCCAACCTGATGTTGAACACTGACAGGGAGGGGGCAGCCACAGCT
>Ga0181612_100766_pt1 | contig 19540 bp, 16 predicted proteins | sample HoacroProtozoa21_FD_119630 | JGI IMG/M metagenome (GOLD analysis project Ga0181612, IMG submission 119630) | Hoatzin crop microbial communities from Cojedes, Venezuel. Combined Assembly of Gp0051906, Gp0051904, Gp0051908 | reverse complement strand
GCTGGAATGAATACATTTCATAGAACAGCAATTATTTTGGTCGCTCTGGAATCTAATTCGCCAGGCTCGGAAGATAAACCAACAGGGCTATTTGCTCTTTGAAACGCAGTAATTAAGGTCTGTGAGCATAGGCTTAGGAATGTCTCAACCTGCAAAACCAGCAGTAGCAGAAGATGAAGAAAGCAGTATTAAGCTTCAGCTTTTGCATACGTTTGTTTTGCTGTGAGTGCTAATCCGAGTGAATTAAAAATGAAGCATAGCAGTTTGCGGATAAGCTAGCCTGAAATGCGTAGCTGTAGAAGTGTCACTTACGGTAGCACTGCTTTCCATCAGCCCCCAGCTCGAAGCCGGGGTTACAGGCACAGGTGAAGGACCCCGCAGTGTTCACACAACGATGAGCACACCTGGCTCTCCCTTCTGCACACTCATCAATGTCTACGAAGCAGAGAGAAAGGCAGAGACATGCATCTGGGTATTAAAATAAAAGAAAAATATTGCTCTACGCGCACATGTATGTCTTTCCGACCATTCTCTGAAAAGAGCATCCTGATGTTAGTCTACACATGACAGCATCTGATGAACGCAGGAACACTGAACTCACAACATTATTCTCCAGAGTAATCTTCTTTTCTAAACACTGCCGACCTTGAACCTTTCAACATGACTATTTACAATATCAGACATTATATTTACAGTATCAGCCAAAGGAGCTTGTTTATTATTCCTACAACAAAAGCAATGGCAAAAGAAGTCGCATGAAGAACTCAGAAAAAAGTCCTGGCTCCCAGTAACCTAAAATTATCACTAGCTCCTCACAGCCATTATGTTCAAGTTAATGGAGCAGGAAAGATGTGATTATCTCCTGAATGTCAAATGAATTGGATTAAGTGGTGGCTGGGTCTCAGCAGGTACGATGGAGACAGATCTTCTCCGTCACACCCCTGAGCCCTGCAGCTTCCTCTGCAGAAGCCCAGCAGGGAGGCACCCACTCTAAGCATGGGAGTTTCACCCCACCTCCAAGCAAAGAAAAAGGCAAAGAGCTGTAGGTGGGGAGGCTGTTCTTCACCCAGTCCTCTGTCAAGCAGTCTGCTCCTCAGCTTTCCACTCACTAGTCTGCATTTGGAAGTTAAATGCCACCAAAGGCATCCATCCTCCTAAAATCTCAGTGGAGCGTAAAAATATTTTAAAGGAATAGTTACTGAAAGAAAAAAAAAAAAAAACAAAGCAAAAACTTATACTTCATACTGCTGCTGGGGAGCACAGCTGCAGAAAACACCAACCTCTGTGCAAAGACAGGCGTTGTCTTGCACATGGCAAACCCCTGACCCATCTCCTGCTCCTTCTCTTGTTCTGACGTTGCGCTTGCAAAATACAGATTATTTTTTGCGCTGATCCTGGGTCAGTGTCTCGCACAAAGGAGACAACAGTCTGGTGTGCAGCTCCTCACCTTTTACCACAGCTAACCACTTTCTAACAGGTTTTTTGCTCCATATGTGCTGTCACCAGCGTCGTACTCACGGCCCCCTTGAACACAAGTAGCTTTACAAATGCAATCAGCCCACTTGCAAAAAGAGGCCCCAGGCAGTGCAACCACCACACACCGGCTCATGAAAAATTTCAGGATAAATGACAGCTTCTCTGAAGCAGCAATGGGAGTAGCTGCTGTTTCGAATAAAATGGGTTATCTCCCCTCTTTCTGTAATTAATTGTCACTTTGCAAGCAGAATATGTTGGCAAATGCTGCAAATGTTCTTCTCTCTTTTTCTGCTTTTTCAAATAGAAAATAGAAAAATAAAAAGTTAGAAAACTGAAGCACAGCCACCATCCTGCACATGTTGCTCTCTATCTTGTAAATACAGCTAATCGCTAAAGTCTGACATTTCAGCTGCCCTCTGTCTCCTCCTAGCTTGGTTTCCAAACAGTCAAATACCAGCCTGAATTTTGCAAAAGACACTGAATAACTTCTAGGAGAAAAAAAAAGTAACTGCATATCCATGGCAAGATGTGATGCTTAATGATTCAAAAGACTGTTGCCATGAGGTTGGGAAGAAAATGTGTTCCAGTATAGAAGACCGCAAGTTACCTAGTGCTTTAATTTATACATAAATTAACAGAATTGTCAACGCGTAGCTGAGATAAAACGAGTAACATGCTGACCCTAGAATTAAACCCACTGCTGTTTTCATCTATTGATCATCAGTGAAGTGTCTATGCTACTTGAAAATACTTTGTTTTTTCAGTAAACTTTGTGACGAGTAACCCCAGTAAGAGAGGGGAATCACTGAGGTGTAAAATGCTGCTCGTAGAAGGGCTTACAGGCAACTGAGTAAAATACTTAGGGCAGGAAATAAGTATTTTGCAAAGCACCCAGCATCTTCTATACATAAGACAATTTGAATACTGGCAAAATTTTGGCCAAGTTTTCCAAAGGAGGAGTTTAAAATTAGCGTCTGAATACGTACCCTGATCCTGACAAGGTTGTGCACCATGAAGTCCACAAGTGCTTTTTACTTCATAAAGTTGATAAACAACCTTCCAAGCATCATATTGAAAGAGGAAAGCAGGTATTTTGGTCTCCAATTCCCGCACATTTCAGGTCAGAAATGCTTTAAGTCTTGCTGAAAATCCCAGACTAAATACAGGACTTCGGAATCCAGCCTTCTAAGCTCCTGTCTTTGGAAATCTTCGACTTCATGATTTCTTCCTTCACAGTAGTTTCTTTATTAATATGGAAACTGTTCTCCAGCTGAAAATTGACTGCTAAATAGGTGTTCAGCAACCTGGTTCAGAGTGTTACTTGAACCAATTTTCCAGGAGCTGTATCTGGGGCATTATTTTAAAGGGACCCTACAAGAATAACACCACAGCATCTACAAACCCAGTTGCTAGAAAACATGATTTAAGAGCTCATAGAGTAATTTTCATTGCTATAATGGTCCTTCAAGACTGTCGGCTGACATAAATACCACAGAGAGAACTGCTGTTTCAAAATGCATACGTATGTTTCTATATCATATTCCTTTCCATTCAAAGCTCTGTAAGCCAGAGCACCGATTAATACCTTTCTTCCCAATAAATAGTCCATAGTTTCTTACCTACACAGGACTTCTTGTCTGCAGAAAGATAATGCCCTGGATGACACTCGCATTTTGCAATTCCTCTCTCACTTTGACAGATTTGTGAGCATCCGCCGTTCCCACTTCTGCAGGGGTCTATCACTGAAACCAATTAGAGCACACTGTCAACTTAAAGGTCACTTTTTGTCTGAAAATGGTCTTACCTGCCATCGTTACAACTAACAACGAAGATTACTGCAGCTGGAAGAGATAAGCCTGGAAAAAAAAAATATAGATTTGACATAATTTGGTGAACAGTAAAGCCGTTGTTTTTCTGTATGCTATTTTCTCTCTTGCTGGACGGCATTTTTCATAGAGCACTAGCAACGCTTTACACAGTGGGAAACGGGGCTCGTATTACACCTTGGAAGCAGGACAAGAAAATAACATTTTATCCTTATTTTGCCGTAACTTGAGCAGAATTCAAGAGCTGCTCTAAACAATAGCAATTAGCACTCCAACATGTGTGAACCCATAAACACATACAACGGTGGAGCTTGCCATGGAACAATGCGCATTTAAAAGTCTCCAGAGGAAACAAACACTGAAGAGCCCCAAAAGACCTCCTTCAGTCGAAAACCACATGCCATTCATGTTGCACATCAAGATTTTTTTTATTTTTTGAACAATAACATACCGTTTTTCATGGATAAGCTGCTCTAAGTGGCAAGTACTTAGAAACACTATTTATAAAGTGTCTGCAGAAGTCTTCACCTCAAAGATCTCACTGCATTCCATGGGTTTATGTCAGGAACACATACCTGCTGGAAGCATACTGATGTATTTGCCCAGTTAAAGACTTTGCACGCATGAAAATAGACCTATTGGGACTGTTTGGATAAGTCTGATTTGGGTTAAGAGCCCGAGTTTTCTCTGTCAGAATCTGACATTCTGCACAAGGTTTAGGTTTCAGTGTGGAGTACTATATACACAAACACACTGGTGAATAACATTACATAGGCAAATGTGGAGGACACCTTTCAAAATGTGTCCTCTAGAGTTCTGCTTAGTTTTAAAGAAAGCTTTTTAAAAGTTAAGCCTATTTCCTTTCCATTTAAGCTCTAATTCAGTTTTAGCATTTTGCTAATTATTGTCCAGTTTGAGACATTTGACCAGCCTGACATCCCCTTCGCTGGCCATCTCAAGCTCTGTAGAAGCCATCCTCTGCTGGGGCAAGAGGAAAGTCAACATCACCTCACCAGTTCTGGCAGTGAGGTCAGGGCTTCAGTAGTCCTAAGGAAGGGCTGTAGGTCTTTTCCTCCAGACCTTGCTGTTTTGCTTTTCCAGCAGCTAACCACACACATATATAGAGCTACGCAGGAGAAAGGAGTAAGGGGGAAAGACCTCATACAGACACATTTAAATACAGGGTGGGTTTTTTTTTCATTTTCTCCAGTTTTCACTTTCCTGTGTACCCAGTGGCATCTTTTGCCACTGTTCGGCAAAGGAGGACGTTGCCCCAGAACACCTTCAGATTCCCTCGTTTCACCTCCTGGCATCTCAAGAACACAACCATTCAAGTCTGCAGGCTGAGTTTGATTTGACAGCATAAGGAAAAAAAAAAAGAATCACTGTTAAGGTTGTAGAACTGAAATTTTCTTGGACTTTCAACACGATAGGTTGCAAATAGGTTTCAAAGGGACAGCAGCACTTCATTCTACATGACACTTTCAAGGCTGACAACTTGGCTCTGCAGTTCAACAACTTGAGGTCTACAAAGGATTTAATTTCAAGCAAGAATTCGTTCCTTGTTGATATGAAATATTGAGTTATTTGCCGATTTTTTTTCTGTTTGGATAAATTAAATTAAATCACTATCAAACAGCATCTGTTAAACCTGCATATTATAAAGGTTTTCAGAGCATCCAAAGCTTTAATTTGAGAATGATTACAGTGTAGAGTAAAACTTGTGATACTCTGTGACATGACAACAAGCAAACAACAAATTACAGGCTAGCTGCTAGTAAAACATAGTAATTTGAATAAAGATAGCAGCCTTGGAAGTCCTCAGACAAGAGAAAAGTTTGTAAAGGAAAGAACTTCAGGACATAAGGCAACCACTGATTGTCTTGTTTTCCACCGATGTATCTGTTCCTTCCTCTTATAGGCAGGTTTCAGGAAAAGCTGAAAATAACTCCTTAGTGTTCTTTTTCCTACACATATGGCTCTTATTGTTTGACTTCATAACTTTAGTGGATAACAGACTCCATCCTACAAAGCTCTATTCCAAGCTGTTAAAAACTATGGCAAAAATTTTACTGGAATTGTTTCATTTCCTAGATGTCCCAGGACATCCAGGAACTTCATCGGAAAAAGCCATGGTGATGCACTGATCTGGGATGACAGCAATGTTCTCAGTGAAGCGTGAGTATGGACTCCGCATGTACTGTGGACTTTCCAGAACCTTCACTGGAAGGCTGTAACAAACAGGGTCTCCAGTCCTATCTACCATGACCTCTAGAGCACCTAAAGAAAGAGAATTGGGCTTTAGCAAGTTAATTTTCTTCCTCACAGCAACCATGACTTTACACTTGAGAAAAAATAATGTGGTCAGGAGTAAAATTCTGATTTTATGGCAGGGAAAGTTAAGGGGGTAAAATAGCATTGACTTATAGGATGGAAACTCAAAGTGGCTTGAGAAAGATATTTGTTCTTACTATCCCTGGATAACCCAACAAGGAATTCACTCTAGCAGACATTTTTTATAGCCCATTCTCTTACGCAAGTATCACATCTACTGCTGACCACATCCATAGATGTCTCACCCCCAAAGCAGCTACCTCACCACTTTGTCTGATGCCATACCAGTCCATCCTATCGGTTTCCCTCCGCGCTGAAGGCTGCACCACCCTGCTAGGCTTGGGTATTTCTGTAGGGCCTTTCAGGGCTACGGGGTGCAGCACTGGCTCCCAAGGAGCCAGCGAGGATGCCTCCACACCTGCAGCACAGCCACAACTACTGTAGTAAATACTCACACAACGCTGTAGTGTCCCTGTCCAGACTAGCACTACAGCAGCCAGGCTCACGTCCTCCCACCTTTTCTACTTCAAACATCTCTAAATGCCAAGCCAAATGTATATTCATGGCTACCTTATGCTCATTTGTTCCTGTAAAAATCTTGCCCATCCGCTTAACGAGCACATTTTGCTCCCAGGTGTTTATTCACTAAGGTATTTATGGGAGAAAAACATCCTACTCAGTCTTCATTTTACCAGCTGAGCTCCCCTTGCAAGAGAGATTCTCCTTCCTCTGACCACAGCTGTCCTCCTGGGGGGTTGTGCTATTATATTTTGATTTACACCAGCCTGAACACAGGTAACCAGGCATACACGCCAACTCCAGATAAGGTCTCACCGCAGACGAAGCTGACCTTGCCCCTTCTCCACTGCTCAGTAATTATGGCTGCTGATGAACTGCTGCCTTCAGTAGGTGGCTGACCCTCATCAGCCCCACGATGAGAGGGAGCGAGCAGCCACAGCTGCCTGCACGATGTCAAAACCTCAGCAATTAGGGACTGAGCCTGCTCATTTTGCTGTTGAGCTGAGCCAGAGCGCAAAGTGGCCCATGAAGCTTTGAACCGCTCCATGACTGCCCAAGGGACAACCCTCACCTAACCGGGTATCGCCACACTCAAACCCTGCCGATCCAACCTCTGTCCCACCACAACACCATAAAAACCACCAAAAAGTTTCACGCAGGGGTCCGCACGCCCAGCTGGCTTGGCCAAGTACATCTCCAGAGGAGCTCAAGGAGCCACGACAGCTTTGGCAACGGGCTGGAGAACCGCAGAGGAAGGTCTCTGGTGTCCTGTCCCCACTAACGCTCTCCTTTTCCAACTCCTCCTGATAATCGCAGGGACACACCGCGGGCACCCCGCGAGAGCCAGAGGTGAGGCGAGCTGGCCGTGATGCTCGCTGGAGCGCGGCGTGAGGTCCCTGTGGAGGGCAGGACTCAGGGAGGCTGAGAGTGAAGGCCAAGCGCTCGCTGCACACAGCGTGAGCTGGAAGCAAGCTGAACAGCAGGATTTACTTACACTTTATACACAGCACAGAAAATCTCTGAGCAGAAGAGGAGCCATATGGAAACGGTTTTGTGACAGGAATTCTAGCGCAATAAATCCATAAATTTGGCCCTGTCTTTCTCTGACATATTCAAGGGTAGCATGTGTGTGCGCTTGTGTTGGGGAAGATGGGGGCGTTGACTTTAAAACTGATGAATATGTTAAGATATACGAGAAAAAAAGCCAACAATCAGACCCAAAGGTAGCATTTCTGTTCTGCTTGTGAGAGTGTTTGCTTAGAAACCTGAAGGGGAGGATGAATGAATCAGACTGTGATCAGGAGCAATGTAAGCCAAAAGCAGATAAAGAAAGGGTTTTATGTAGAAAGCAACATGGTACACAGGCCAAGTCTCTATACAACTTGACGAGTAATAAAATGTTAGAATTCATCCACAATCAAGTTCCTAACCTATGTCATCATTGTCAGTGTGCAACGAACAGCCAGGGGTCTACAAGGCCAAAATCTTGCTCAAAGTTGTGAACCGACGTGAACTTCACACCTCAAACACGTGTCCTTTTAATCCTGTTAATAAGTGATTCCTAAAGCTGCTTTTGGCAAGCAGGGTGAAATATGAATGAAGCAATCCGAAGCACTATCCTGGCGTCTTTTAAATGGCCTTTGATGTGCATCTCCGGGCAGGTAGCGCAGGACTTACCCTCGCAGGATCTGGCGTCCCTCTTCAGCTGGTAGCCCGGCCGGCACTGGCACTTATAGCGGTCTTCCCCGAGCTGAACGCACTCCTGCTCGCAGCCCCCCTTGTTAACACTGCAGGAATGAACGGCTGGAGCGAAGGAAGCATTGAGGGAACGCATGTCAACAACCCTAGAAACTTATTTATTTCCTATTTCAAATACGTAAATGACAGTAGAAACACACCAACCTCGCCAAGCAGCTTTCACAAATGCCCCTGTCCCCGTCCCCTGCGTGATTACTCTCCCCTGCATTCGTGGTGCTTGTTTGACGCCGTGTCCGGCACTGGCAAAAGCCCGGGATTCCAGCGAGAGGCAGGGGAGATCTCAAAGCTGTAACGCTGGCTGAAGTACAGCCGCTCTTTGATCTGACAGCGGCCAAGCACTCCAGAATCCACTGGGGTAAGGAAAGGGACTAAAAGAGCGGCCCTACTAGCACTTGCTCATTGCTGGGTTTTTTTGTCCCTCCTATCATTGATTGAAAAAAAATCAAATAATTGTCTTTCAGGATGATTTCCTCAGGCTCATGCACAGCAATCTGCAAACGACAGGAGTCACCAGCTCCGCAGTACAGACTGACAACGTAAACCACGAGGAGCAGCAAGAGGCCCTTGAGCACCCCTCTAAAGATGCTGCTGCTTCTTCTACCCAGACAAATGAATATTCTTTTTTGTTCAACATATATCCCCAGCCTCTGGAGAAACATTTCTCCTCCTGCCAAAATACACTGACACACACCCACACCTATTCGCACACTGTGTATAAAAATAAACTCGGTCGTTTGAACCTGTTGTTGTGCCGTACGTATGCAAGTGTGAGCGTGTGCACAACTGCATCTATATGTATTTGAACAGTAGGGATGTACATGAGTAGCTGGGAAGACTATTTAGTCCTTCAAGAAAGGCAAGAAACTCTGGCCCCAATGAAGACAGCAAAGAGCTTTGATATTTATTTTTGGAATATTAATATTAATTCATTAATCTGTAATAGGCATTAACATTAACCACAAAAGCTGCTGTAGGATGCATTTCACCCTGTGCTCCCAATTAGCAAATACTTAGTTTGTGCAGTCGAGCATGTGTTAAAAAGACAAAAAGAAAAGCAAATTGTTACATTAGCACGGATGCACACACAGCAGCAGCCAGGAGACACCTCGCCGCACGCTGAGCCTGACCCTGGCTTCCGACCTCCGCCTGTGCCTGCAAACCTCCCGCCCAGCTAGCGATGGAACTCGAAAGCACCTCAATTCCTATGTGGGAGACAGCAGACCCGACATGGTCAAAGCTTCCTGCTTGCTGCACATTTGTATCCCAAGACCTGTTTTTCAGCAAGAATATTCAAATAAGATGAAAACATTTCAGAACATGAAAAATGCCTTAAATCAGCTCCAAGTGACAGAATAGACATCTCCATATTTTAAAGGTGCCATTTTCTCCCTCCTTTTCTGGGCATAAGCCAATTTGGATGTAAGAGGAGGTAAGAAGCAAGAGAGATTTGGAGGCTTCGAAGACACAATGGGATGGGCGCGAACTCCTGCACCGAGAGCTTGCCCCGGCAGGGCCATGCAGCCTGCCCCGTCGCAGGGCTCTGCCGGCGGCCGGGGAGCGAGGGATCTCACTCCTTGCATCACGCCTGCTGCTGAGGCATCGCACAGGCTATGGGAGAGGAGGTGCCAGACTGAACGGGAAGAGCTGTCGGGGAAGGAACAGGACAAACCGTGCGTGTGCTGCCAGGTGCCAGCAACGCGTCTTTGACCAGAAAAAGGGAGCGACTTGGGATGTCGTGAGCCTAACGGCATCTCTTGTAAAGGGGCTTGTGGCTGGAGGACTGAGCGTGTGCATGGGTTTCAGGCAGAAATATGGCATGCCTTCCACTTTCAAAGATTTATTCTTGAAGTTTGGTAGAAACCCAGCCCCACTTCCGAGTACAGACAGGCACAGCAGTAGGAGCCTGGCCCCGGCTCTTTGCCGGGGTGGCTGGGGAGGGAGACAGCATCGCAGGAGAGGGGATGGCAGCGGGAGACATCACACAGGAAAGACAAGGATCTGCATTTCTCAAGCCATTATTTTTTTACAATAATGCTCATATCTGTGCAAAAAAAACCTGGGTACGAAGCTGTAGTTGGATGTATACATAGCAAGCATGGGGTTAGAACATGCGGCCTCTTCAAGCCTGTGTTTTCCATCACCTTAAATCCAACCTTATCAATGACATGAAATGCAACTTCAGGCACACTGTGCTTTTACTTTCGCGGAAAAACACAGATTATAGATTTGTAGAGATATTTTCTTTGTTACTTCATCTATTAAGAGCCCTAGTGTACAAAAGTCTCCATAAAAACCTGCACCTCAACAGTTTTTACATGTAAGGCAGACATCAAAGGGAAGGTCTGGCACCAGAGATTAATCGGGGTCTAAAGACCATGCTCTGCTTTCACTTCCAGGAGTTAAACCAAGAATAGATTCTAGTGAAGACAATGAATTTGCATCAGTCCAAGAACACAGTCCAATACTACAGTAAACATGTTCTCTGTCTGAGTTTCTGCTTTCCAGACACCAGTTGGTTAAACTTTAACGATGTTAAATTCGTCACATTAACATAATCAAGGCATTAAAACCAAAACAAAATGGACAGTGTTAGCTTTGGTTATTCTAATTACCTAATTTGTAGTGCACGCTCAGTCTGGCACATGTATCTAAAAATGAATTCAACATTGAGCAAAATTTGTGGGACCAAAAAGCTAAGAAAGAAAAGGAGCATTGAAAAAGACGGGATTCTGGCACGGCACAAAGTATCAGAAATCATCAAAGGATTGAAGAAGAAAGTATTTTACTCTCACATGCTAGTTATCACTGAACAAGGCAACCCACTGTAGAGGCTGTTCGCCTTAGGGTAGGAGTAGCAGTTTCTAATGAGAGCAGGAGGAATGACAAACAACAGAGAGATTTCTTCAAACCATGTCTTTTGAGGTTCATGCTAGCAAAGGAGGGATGGACCACCAGCAGTTAGTCAGGACCCAGACTCACTGTGATGACCTGGCAGCAGGAATGGACTCCCTGGAAAGAGCTTGTGACAAAAGTTCAGCAATCTTCCACGCAATCACAGGAGAAAGCAGCTTATGCCAGGGGTTTTTGACTCTTCAGATGTAGGCTGAATATGTTTTAAGAAGACAGAGCCACTTCCTTATGTATGGGAGACTTCCAAGCCATCTAGGCTGCAAAATCTGCTTCCCCTCAAGTGATTTTGGCACTTTTGCTCCCAGAAACATAGGGTTGCCAAAAAGAAAAGGAAGACGTGGAAAGAATGCACATAACAGAAATCTGGGCTGGGTTCCTCTGAAAAGCCTGTCTACAGGGATGCTTGTTTCTTCTTTCTGCAGCTGAGGTAATCACCTTCCATAAACAGCTCATTTCCAGAACGTAGTCCCTTTATATTCTTAGTATGTGGGAGAGATCTTTCCATCCTCTAAAGTACCCACAGAACAAATATTATTGCTAATGCAAGCCCTATTTGAAATGCTAGATGTTCTGCTCAGCTGCATTAGGTCAAAAGAGAGGTGTATTACTGGGTTTACTTCTTGATCAGATGAGTGCTCAAAACTGATGTACGAACTGGGGCAGCAGAAGAGGCAAACCCCATCCCCAAGGGTCAGGGCGAGCAGTCAGTGCCCAAATCCTGATGTTAGGCACTCCTGGATTACTGGTTTATAAGAAATACTTCTCTCCAACCTCATCCATTAGTAACTGTCTTGTGCTCCAACGCATGAGAGCTTATTATATCCATTTATTTTGGCGTCTTGTCTAAACGGCTGAAACTGAACTCAATATCCTCCGCTCAGTATTGTGTATATCCATTATCATGATAGCAGCTCTCTCTGAAACTTGCTCCTGTCTCTCATCTTAGGATTTATTTCTGTTTCTCCTCAGTAATTTCTGAGATACTGCAAACAGAACTGAACAGTGTATGAAGTATTCTTAATAACTTCTTGTGAATACTTACAGCTGTGAAATGAAAACTTGCCTTCTGATCATGTTCATAGCTAGGACAACTCCAAACTGAGCTTCGTGGTTACTCGTGCCATGAGAAAACTTTACTATGCTATGTCCACAGAAGGTTTTACATATTACACAGGCAAAATCATTTAATTGCCATAACACCTACTTTTTGCGTTTATCATTGAGTTATCTCGTGCTTTTACCCTTGAAGCCAATTTAGTCCTTTTTTGCATAAAATTCCCTCTGCACCACAGCTGAAAATGAGACTGTTCAGAGAGAGTAACTCCACTCAAACATCACATCTTTCACTTCTGGGTCTTCCCCAGTCAGATCTGATCGGAGAGGGATGAATTTCTCACTTTTCTTTTAATTCACAGAAAAACACTAGTGTTTCTAGTTAAACACAAACCTCTCCGCTTTTACATTATTTTTTTCCCCTCACACTAGTGTTTCCTTACCCTTCGCTTCTCCAGCTAGGATAATCAAGAAAAGATTGAAACTTCACCACATTTTTAATTGCAATTAATTGCCAAGACACTGAAGGTCTCTGTATGCGGTAAACCCCAACAAAGCTAAAAGGGTAAGTTCTTGAAATAAAAAACATTATTCCCTCAGCTTCAGCACTGGTACATCTTGTGTTCTAGTTGCACCAGTAAATTTACTGTTATGATAATACCAGAAATGACTGATGACATATTCGGCTGATGCTAAGCACCCCCAAGGGACTTTGTGCGAGAACCGACACAACGACCAGACTGCGAGCGAACTTATTCTGCAGATGTGGTCTCACCATACTTGACTGTTCATCTCATATTACCTAAAAACAGGCTTAAAAAGTTAAACAGATTATGTCCTTTTCTTCTTCCCAAATGACAGAACTTTTTCATCCTTTCTGCAGAATTCAGCAACTTGACTTTTGTACCGATGGAAATGCAACTCAAGGACAGCATATTTTGTTTTGTAATTAGTATTCGCAACACACAGAATTAACTCTGTAGGTCTTGTTTCAGGGCTGACGGTCCACCCTAAGAAACACAGGGATTATTTTGACTGGCAGAGCACAGAAACGGGCGTTGTGTCAGGGGCTGCCCCGCTGAGCTCCGCCGTGCTTTCACTCACATGAGCATACACGGGGTACCTCCGTGCTGTAAATCAGTGGCTTTTCACCCGAATCTGAAAAACGGGGTACAGCCTTTGGGATCATACCCACTCTCTTCCTACTGTCTCCTAATACCTGCTTATTGGAACAGGATTCCTCTGACCAACAGCAGACGTCTGTCAGTACAACCACCAGCATCGTCCAGATCCGCAGAGCAGTCGCCGAGACGAGACCTGCGGCCAGCCCGTGCTCCATATTTAATGTCAGCAGCACGAGGAGTGCAGCTACAAGCAAGCATTCATGAATCGAAGATCTGCGATACGGGAGCTTTAAAACTCACTGAAGGAAAGGCAATCAGTTTGGTTTGCAACTTCTTTTGTTAGTGGCTTTCATGTGTTGACTTTTGCTCAAGCGTGCCATGGAGGAGCACAGCACGGGTTCTGCTGGCTGAGCAAGGGACATTCGGTATCAGTTGTAACGGAGATGTTACCAACAGGACTGCAGCGGGTGAAGATGTGTCCCTGATGTACAGGAGCAAGGCAACCTTTCAAAGACCGATGTAGATAAAGGAATGGATCCAAGGGCATAAGACCGCTCTGGGCACAAGTAGTTTTCACAAATCTATAGCACCCTAATTATCAGGCCACAGCATGAGCAGAATCTCAGGAAAAGTGCTCAAAACTCTCAGCTTCACATGCATGAGCACCTCCTGCTAAAAAGATTAGCACAAGCTAAACATCCATGCGTCGGAGGAGAGTCTTCAGCCCACCCCATCCATAATTCTCACTGTGCCTAATAATTAAAATGTAAAACAGACCCAAGCAGCCAATTCTGCATTACTGTTTTACCTGAAAAATTCAACATACAGCAAAGGGTGATGAGAAGAGATGAAGGGTAGAGGCTTTTTCCCTTCATGCACTTTCTGAAAACCAGCGAAGACCTCTGAGTGCGTATTTAAACACTTCATTAGCCTTTTAGAGCTCCCTCCCTAGCTACCAGTCCAGAGCACCATATTCCCAAATGTATCTTAGTAATTCACGAATATGACCTCTGCTCTTGAGCATCCCAAAGAGGATTTTCTGCTCTGCTCAGTGTAGCACAGTCACAGAGATTTTACTTCATCATCTCACCCCTTGCCCCAGTTAATGATGTCCTCCTGCCTCTGCTCCTGCCACCACGTGGGAAAGGCCACAGGGTCCCAGTCTGGGCAGTCTGATGGAGATGGTCACCTACTGCAAGGTTAAAATCAGTTTCAGGGTGGCAACCATAGGATTTTAGTTTGTCTTCATCACTGAAGACGCAAGCTGCACTTTGGGACTGCTTGGCTGGAAGAGCAGCGCTCTGCCAGGCACCTGCGGGCAGGAGATATCGCTATCCACTCTTCAGAAAAAACTGGCAAAAAGACTCAGCAGGAGGAAGAGCAACAGGGGCAGAAAAGCCCAGGGCACAGCTGGGACACGGAGGGGAATGTGGCACAAAGAAAGTAAGCTCAGCATTGGAAAAAACATTTTCACTGGAAATGAAGACCCCCTATTTCACAGAATCACAGAATGTTAGGGGTTGGAAGGGACCTCTGTGGGTCATCTAGTCCAACCCCCCAGTTTCTTTAATGCCTGCTGCGAAACAAAAGAAAGCTTCACAGGATTGCATCACAGAAACATAGGACATCATTCCTGCTTTGTCCTCAAAAAAAGATGATGTTTAGAAACACCTGAATTTTTGCAAACCACCTGAACTGGAAGGGATACCAACAGCCTTTGTGAATTAGGCAAAACTCAGACTGGGGAAGCCTACAAGCCTTTCCACTTACGCACAGACAGCTTTAGCAGGGAAAAACACGCCCTGAAGCACGTGAAGCGCTTGTTAATGTGTCCTTACCTATGCAAGTGCGCCCGTCGGCATGGAGCCTGTATCCCGCCCGGCACTGGCAGTGGAAGGAGCCTTGGGTGTTGACACAGCCTTGCTGGCAGCCACCGTTCACCACCGCGCACTCGTCCACGTCTAGAGGAGGAAGGCAGACGGCGAGAATTATACAAGACAGCCTCGGCAAAGACATAGCCCGGCTCTCCTGGACAGCACGTAGCTCATACATAATGCAGCCTTCACACTCGGCCTGGGTCTTTGTTTACTTCGCTTCTACGCTGTAAACAGAGCAAAACAAATGAAATTTTATGGTGTTTTCCAGCGTTCCTGCAGGCACTGTCTCTGTAGTCTCTCCTTCTGAAGCCCTTGTTAATTAGAGTGATCTGTGACAGGGCTGCTTCCTCGGGACCAAGAGGAAAATACAGGGAAAGAATTCGGGTAAGATATCACATTTGAGCTTATAGGTACCACTGGTCAAACATGTGGCTTTTGTAAAAATTTGCTGTATGAAGGTTTCCTTTTGCATCAGGCCTTTAATCCTATCAGCAATTGTTTCTGAGGGTACAAGCACGTATAAATGCAAAAAAGCCACGCTAGAGCAACCTTACATTTTCAACCACTGAATACACAGAGAGCTTAGACATTACACTTAAAAAGAAATATGATTTTGTGCCACATTTTCTGTAACTCTTGTCCCTTGGGTTTCCTTGTGTTCACCTGAACTTCCCATGGCTTCTTCTCAGATGACGTCTCAGAAAAATGATGTGATTTCCTAATGATACCTTTTCTGAACCTAGGCAGGTAACTCCCTATATCTCACATTTCAGGGGATTACATTCAGTCAAATGAAGAGGAGAAACTAGCATTAAACCAGCTTGGAACGCTGCTGTAATGTTTTATCTGAAAATGACGGGCAAAAAAAGATAAAGAACAGTTTAAGTAAATAGGTGAATGTTTAAAACAGACCACAAAGCTGAATTTCCAAAAGTAGCACACAAGCAGCTTCTGAACCTTTTCAGTAACACCGGGCTACTGTAAACAGCATTTGATTGGCACGGTGACACCGTTACCTTCAAAATCGACACAGAAGCCATTGGAAATAAGGGTCAGCTAATCCATCTCCTGACACAATTTCACCTGGTAGATGTTTGCCTCGAGTTTGTCGGTCCTTTCCTTAGCATCCGCCAGGGATGGCAAACTCCACCTCCATCCGTCTCACCCAGGGCGATGCTGGTACCCGACCATCCTGACCGCCGAGGCCATTCTCCTCTTGCCGAAGCCAAACCTCCCTCCTGCAGCAGGCATCTATAAAGATCTCCCCTTTCAATGTTTAAAAATCCCATTGATTTAATTGCTCATTAGATCATACTCTCAGTCGTCTAAGGGGTTTAACCACATAAGCAGGTGTGAATGAGGAGACTGGGATTTAAAGAAAGAGAGGAGTGGCGGCAATAAGAGGCAAGGCTGCAATTGCTGCTGTGGGGCCGCGAGCCGGCAGCCGAGCAGAACACAGCAACAAAGAGCGGTTTTTCCCCCCCCATATTGCACTTAAGGAGAAAAGGGTCTGGCTTTCCTATTTTTGCTGTTGATATATCTGCTTTGCATTTAGCTTTCATGGTTTAATTTTTTTTTTTATGCTTTTATGTTTGTTCCGTTTTAGAAAAGCTAGAAAATTAAATGAAAAAGGAAGTTATAAAGATGAGCTGGAAACACACAACATCCTGGTCCTAAGGAAATGTATGTACAAAGTAAGATTTTAATACTTCACATGTGAAGTTCACTCACCTAAAATGAAGTCCGGGTGTTGACTAGTGTTTAAATTCAGACCATTTGCTAATGTGCGCCACTTTTTAATCCTTCTGTTCTATTTGCTGTTCTACTGGACTGTATACTATGTAAATTTCCTACTTCCTGGAGACATCTGGAATAGTCTTCTTTTAAACAGAAGTTTTGCCTTTTTCATGTAAACTGTAAACAGAAAATGTTTTTCATCTTGTTGAATTCTATACTGTTAAGAAATAGCCGGCTGAAAAATGCCAAGATGAAATCAAAACCAGGAAACTATTTGTCTTGAGTATCACAGAAGTAAAATAAGCAAAAAAGGCTTAGAAAAATATAACCAGGAAGCAGCTGAACTATGTAGTACACCACATTCTAGTATTTATACCTCAATAAACTCTAATACTGGGAGCTTCAATATATTAATTTTATAGGCTACAATCAGCTGCAGAAATTCTCTAATATACCAAACACAGTTTTAAGTGGGGATATCAGCACTTACAAAGGAGAAAAAATAGCTAGTAAAACCAAGCGCTTGGAGATAGCTCTATTTGTTAAGTCTTTATCTGAACATTTAAAGATGTGACTTGGTTTATGGGGGAGCTCTGCACCCAGCAGCTCCCGCTGCGGCTCTTCCTTCAACGGCTTTTCCCTCGTGCTGGCACATCCCGAAAGGCAATATCATTAAATGCAAAAGAAAAGACCCTAAAATACTTGTATAGACAAGCTATACCTAACCCCACCCCGAGACTCCCTGCAGCACGTCGGGGGGAAAAGCAGAGGTGAGATAAACCAGCCTGCAAGGCAACGCCCCGACCCTTCCCGGGCTGCCACGTGATGACAGCCGATCCCTTACAGTCTCCGGCTTTCTCTGCAAGATCAATATTTCAAGGATTATGTGTTGAAAGATTCCTTCACACACTACAGATAGAATCAAGAAAAATGCAACGTGCAGTCGCCTTTCAGTGTCTCCCACATCTTAAGGCCAGGAAACCACTTTGCCCCCAGTTACAGAAGAAAAATGCTGTAATTATTTTGTCTGGGGAGCAGTCTGCAAAGTAGGCACTAATCTAAACGCTGGAGCTGCACTTGAAAGCTTGAAAAGTCTAACCGGTTTGGACTTTTATATTCAAATCGCTATACCAGTAAAGGACATAACACACCAGGAAAACAACAGCTTATGCTGTTACAGGTACAGAAGTAGCCATTTCTTTTTCTACACAGGAGTAACTACAGAAATAGAAAATCATTCTAGAATTATGAAGTTATAATACCATTTAAAAATATTCTAGAAATATTAAGTCACTCTACTGTAATTCTGGAATATTACAGGATTATGGAAGATTGTATCTGTCTAACAATACACTATAATTAAGTCTGGATTAGTTTCCACTGCAGATCAAACTGAAAAACCTACATGCTCAACTTTCTATGGTTACAATTTAGGATGCTTATCTGAATAACCCAAATTTCAAGCCATTTATGGCTTGCTTATCACAAAGTCAGACCGTGATGAAAGCAGCTGCGTTCCCACTAAACAGAGGGAGAGCAATTTGCCGGGACAAGAGGCGACATGAGAACGGCGTGCTGTCCCAGGGCTATCCCGCGGAGGGGATTATGCTGTTGGGTGAATGGAGCAGCTTCGCTGTGTGAATATCCCCCTTCTCACCTACGGAAGATTACAAGAGAGATGCATTTTAGTGGGATTCCCCGCTGAAGGTATCTCTGCTTTCCACGCTGTCCGTACGCAGCACATGCCCCGCAGACGGGGATCGTGTTCCCATTTACCCACTTATCATCGGGAACAACCTGGTAAGAATAACCTTACGGTCAGCCACACAAGCCAAAAGTGAATCCTATGTGTTTCCAAGATGTAAAGTGCTTTAGCCACCATGACATGCACCTTTTTTAGCTCTTCATGCTCCTGAGGTCTGTGCATTTGGACTGAGCTCTGCGCATTGCGACTGCACGCTGAGCTTTCCTCTGTCCCAAGAGGACACACATCTCATGTCCCGAACATGGGAAAAGAGGATGCAGTGGATGAAGGCACAACCGGCTGCCAGCACCATGCCCTTTCCAAGGGCAGATCCTACTGATGAAGCTACACATTTTGAAGTCCTCTATATGAGGGCTCTGCTAATCTGTAAGGAAGCTTGTCCCCAGTTGATCTGATGGGCCATGTTGGCAACAGCGTGATTTCCCTGACCAAAACCTGTTTAAATACAGAGCTGGGTGATTGCTGGTTTGGAATTCAGGGTCATCACATCAGTGGCTTTTCTCATATTGTTACTAAAATGTTTAGGAACAGCTATGACCAATCAGTGCCTTAAAAATAAACTGACAGCAGCGTTAAACACAGAAAATTGGTGAACCTGCAATTGTGTTTTTATAAAGGAAAAAACAAACAAAACAAAGAAAGATGCTGCCAGCTCAATTCCCTACTAACAAAACAGCTTAGCTTTTTAAACCATTAAAAAAATGTAAGTAACATGCAAAAGTAAATGCCAAAAGAAGAAAAACCCCAGTTCTGATGGCAGCAGGACTGAGTGTTTGCAGTATCCTCTCCATTTTTATGATCTCCTCCCCCTTTTCTGGCCTTATTGTGCAAGACAGAGTTGTGAGCGGGTGGACTACTTTTCACAGCTCCCAGTTTTGTAGTTCTCCACTTGCAACAGCCCAGAACCACTTGTAGATCAAGAGCAGGCTGCAGCCACAGCTCCCACAACTCCGAGCAGAGCAGAGTTGGTACTGCCCAAGGCCCTCATGGTTACACTGCAAACCCTCCTTAAATCTGCACTCAAATACCTGAAGGATCACAAGCCTCCAACGGGACTCAGAAATGCCACTTCATGCAATCCCAAGTCCTCTTTGCTTTTAAATCCTTTTTTTTTTTTTCCCAAGGGACCTTTCCAGAAATCTCCGCAGTGACTGCTCCCAT
>Ga0181612_179285_pt1 | contig 19545 bp, 11 predicted proteins | sample HoacroProtozoa21_FD_119630 | JGI IMG/M metagenome (GOLD analysis project Ga0181612, IMG submission 119630) | Hoatzin crop microbial communities from Cojedes, Venezuel. Combined Assembly of Gp0051906, Gp0051904, Gp0051908 | reverse complement strand
CTCCAGGTGCAGCCTCACCAGTGCTGAGTACAGGGGCACGATCACCTCCCTTCTCCTGCTGGCCACTCTATTCCTGATACAAGCCAGGATGCCGCTGGCCTTCTTGGCCACCTGGGCACACTGCTGGCTCATGTTCAGCCGGCTGTCAACCCAAGGTCCTTTTGTGCTGGGCAGCTTTCCAGCTACTCCTCCCCAAGCCTGTAGCACTGCATGGGGTTGTGACCCACGTGCAGGACCCGACACTTCGCCTGGTTGAAACTCGTACGATTGACCCCAGCCCATTGATCCAGCCTGTCCTGGTGGAAGGATCCTGGGTCTTCCCCTGCCCAGTGGCATCGCGACGCTGGCAGCCAGCAGGGAGTAAGGGGAGAGTGAGGAGGGAGTGAGGAGGGTCCCCCCTCATGGGCTCGGCGTCCCCCCGGAGCCCCGCGGGTGCCCGGATCTTGTCCAAGGTGCTGAAAGCGAGCTCCTCTCCGTGGGCGTGGGTGAGGGCTGCCCCCTGAACCCCACCCCCCCCCGCAGACCGGTGTCCGTCTGCCTGAAGTCTGGGCACCGTCCCAGGCTGACCACCCTGGCTAGATTGATGCCTCATTGTCTGAAAATCGTCGATCGACTCAGTAATCCACAGGAACAGTGTATCACTGGCTCTCCCTTTAGAGTTGCAGTAAGATGGCGTATTTTGCTGTGGATAGGAAACCAGGTCAGCTGATGCTTACTAAAATGCCTGGCAGTCTGCCTTCAGTGGGATTTACTTACCTGAATGGATAGTTTATGTGAAATAAATCCCCCGAATTCCCATAAAACTTTGAATTTTTCCACTGATGGTCCTCTTTAGACTGGACTTGGTCAGCCCTGAAAACTTATGACCTTGCTGGAGGGCTGTTCAACTGGGCTTTGTGTCAATGAAACATCTGTTAAAAAATCTTAAGTGTTCAGTGTTGACTTCTGCAGGGATCTTAGAAAGCAGGGCTGGCAGAGATCTTGAGCAGTCATCCTCTTCTCCTCTGCTCCCACTCCCAAACCAAAACAAATTACCAGGTACATTCCTGACAGATATTTTTCTAATGAACTCTAAAAATCCCATGTGACAGAGGCTCCGCAACCTCCCCAGGCAAGTGAATCTATTGCTTTCCTATCCTTACAGTTCAAAATGATTTCTAATGTCTAACCTAGCTCTCCCTTGCTGCCAAAAATCACAGTAATTTAATTTACTAATGGATATGGTTGGTAAGTGTATACTTATTATTCTGTGATTACTCTTTGTCTGGCATGAACTTTACTCTGAGGTGACATTAGGATCAGATAAGTGAACTGTGGGATGTTTCTTTTCACACAGATGAAATAAGGGAAAGACATTTGTTAACATTTGTTAAACAAAAGGGCCTGCTCGCTTTTCTGATAGTCCGTCCACTGCAGCAGAGCTGTCATTTTGAAGTTGTATCTGAACTGCTGTAAACATTGTCACAACTAAAATTTTACAGCTGCAGTGATTGGTGTATGCTGTCGACAGTTTTCAGTGGAAAGAGCGGATATCCTGCCTTGCTGAAATAAACTCTTCAAGAATCTAAGAGAAGATGCTCATAAAATACCCCATTTTGTGTATCTTTCTCTTTGAAGGTTGCAGTCTTCAGTGTCTTCTCATTTCTTCTGGTGTAGCTCCAGTGTAGTTCATGGAGTCTCCTCCTCAGTGCAGCAGCTGACAGCATTGCACAGTGCCGCTTTCAGCCCCGGTCTTCTGATCTGTTCAGTGCCAGCTTACAGATGCCGCCAAATGGCTGCCAAGGCCTGTTGTGCTGACCCTGAAGGAACCCTCAGAAGGTTTCAGCTGTGAACATGTCTCTGTCATTTGTCTGTGCAGCAGGCTGGCTGCATCCCTGCCAGTACAGGAGACGGGGCCGAGGTGCTGGTCTGAGCATTGCTGAACTGGTAGCGTGCTCCTGGGGATGGCTTTGACCCACGTGAACTCGCATGGGCTGGCAGTTCTCAGGGTGCAGGGGTTAGCCTGCAGGAGGGACTTTGGGCACTTTGGACATGACCACCTTGTTTTGGAGGTGAAAGAGAGCGCAGCTGCGAGGACACAAGCTGTGCTGTGTCAGTTCTCCACAGGACCTGGAATTGTTTAGTTGTTTTTGGGCTGTTCTGTTCACCCCTACTGCTCTTCTTACGGGAACAGCTTCGAAGCTGAAGCTCATAAGTGAGTCGCTCCCCTGCTGAAAATGAGGTGTAGCAAGGTGTAGAGCTACTCAGATGTGCTGGGGCAGCAGCAGGAGGGGTGACTTACGCTGCTGCAAGTGGCAATAATGCAGCTCCAGGCCAGCAGCAGTTAGAAGGCAGTGCCGCATGGAGGGGGTGGTGAGGTAAGAGAAGAAATGAGCTTGAGGAGAAAGCGGTAGCAGTGAGATCACCACAGAAAAGCCTGGGAATGATTGGTCTAGGTGCCGGTCTGTTTCAGCAGCAGTTGTCATTTTACTACAGGAAATCTTCTGCATCTTGGCTGTTGGTGATTTTAGGCTTAAGTGGGATTCTCTGAGTCTCATCTTTTGGAGCTAAAGAATCCATCCATGAAATTAGTCAGCAGTGCATTTCTGTGTAATCCACAAGCCAGCATTATTTTCATACAAATGTCCATCCTCTTGGGGCTCGCTTTCCATCACTGCAGTCTGTCTTACTGAATCAAGCACTCTGTGACCAGATCTGTTAACTTCTATTCAGAATGAATGAGTTGAGTCAAAGATGGGAGGGCCTCACCCTCGCTTTAATGGCCTGGCAGATGCCTAGACCTCTTGTTAATAGCGAGCAGCTTTAGGCTCTGATCTGAGATTCAGGGGTTTCATTGCCTCTGCTGTGTCCTCAGGTTGCCCAGCCGCATTCTAGTCTATGCTGACCAAGATTGCACAGGTTATGCATAGATTTTGTTGCTGCTACCGGTGTCCCCAGCAGATTTATTCTCGTGTCTGCTGAGCAGCAGTTGCCATTTATAAAAAAGCAGCGAGTACTTCTTCTGTTTGTGCAGCATCCGACTACAGAGGGGTGTTAAGCCACCTAACCGAAAGGAGATGGGTATGGTGGTTAGGCTCTGCTGCTCCGTTCATTGTTTTGCTGGTCAGAAGTCTGAACGGTTTGTTGTCAGGAGAAGCTGCAGTTTCAGAAAAACATAAAAGCCGCCTAAACATTTACCTGTTGCTCTTTTATGTAATGTATAGATACTGAAAATTGTAGTGTGAACTGTTGCTGTAGACAGTAGGAGCCTATATGAACTTTTGACTTAGACTAACTGATTGCTTTTGTCAAGCCCAAGTGGGACTAAGGTGTGGTAGCCTCCCAGTTGGAAGACCACCTGATGATCTCACTGCTGGCCATGTGTTTGGTGTTTGTGAATGGTCAGGGGCATAGGGAACAGATGGATCTCACTAGAGGGTAGGTCTCCAAAGGTAGTAAAGTCTGCAAAGGTGGGCTGATGTGTGAGAAATTGCAGTGTGGATGTTGTACTTGGAATTAAACTGTGAGACGGATAGTTTTCTTAACCAGCACCTGAAGTCCCAGGCTCTGGGCACAGCCAGGTTTCTAGGAAGAACTGTTGCAGCTAAAGGGAACAGGAGAAAGCCTAGTGCAGGAAAGGCAGTGGCAGGACTCGGGACATGACTGTATTTGTCTCCAGTTGAACAAAGATCATCAACACTTGGCCATGCATATAAGGAAGGATCCACCCCTGGCTCTCGGTGGAGAATAACGGGCAGAAGAGGACCGCGTTGAGCATAGACAACACAGGTGAATTTTGAGGACAGGCAGGTCCCAATGGACTCAGTCACACAGTTTTGTGCCTCTGGTCACACTTCCTTCAGAGTGGTTCAGCCCTGGATAGTGACATCTGTTACCAAAAGAACAAGGAGAACAAGGCCCTCTGGGGAATATTTTTAGCCACAAACAAGAAAATCTCTTGAGTTCCTCACCACCACAGAGGCTTTAGCCCTCTAGGCAGCCACAAAGCAGTCACTGGAAAGATTGAGTGAGCTGGCAAAAACTGCACAGCAGAGCAGAAATTAAAAGTGCCCTGGTCAGAGCTGGGAAGAAGTTCAAGGCTTGAAAATTCCTCTTGCTGACTCACTCAGGGCGAGTCAAAGGCTTTCCCTGGCAAGTGCTCTCTGTTCACACATCCAGATTCTCAGCTCTCATTTAGAGAAGGGGTTGCGCTGGGTTCTCACAGGGCTGAAGAAAGCCACTTGCTCAGCGGTGGTAGCTGCAGCAAGGTGCCAGGCTCCCAGCGCTGCACGGCATTGCTGTAGTGCAGCTGTCCCTTGCTCTGCACCTCTGCTAGGTACAAAGGGATCACCGGTTCCCCGTTCCCTAGGGCTGCTGGTCAGAGCTGGCTGAGCAGCGGCAGACCTGGCAAGCATCATACCAGTTTCATGGAGCAGCAGAGGAAAACTCCAGAAGCAGCAGCAGCCTGGAGCTGTTCGCAGGAGCATGGGATGGGAGGGGTCCAGCTCAGCAAAACCACATCTGCAGTGGTGGTACTGGCCTTGTCCCAGTATAAAGCAGATGAACTCAGCACTAAAAGAGTCTTTTTTCTCTCCACTGGCTACGAAGAGTTCCATGGGGTTCTGGGCAATACAACTCAGATGTGAATACCTGTATTGCCTGTATGAGTCCTATCTGGGGAGTCTAGGAAATCCAAAAAGCTAAAGAAGCGGTAAAGAAGCAGAAATACCTTTCTCTGCCAAAGGTCTTAAAGAGGGTGGCAGCAAAAATCTTCATCCCACAGGTAGGGGCATAGCAGAGGCAGAAGGTAAGAAAGTAGTCTCCAGAGCACCATCCTTGAGCTGGCCAGAAGCTAATTAGACATGCAGTGGAGCGGAGAAGGGTCGACATATGGTCTCTCAACAGGTATCCCAGAGCCTGTGTTTCCAGGCAGGTAAGAAGAACTCCTGCAGTGAACCCCCTGTCATCGGTCCAATCTTTTCTATGTTTTTAGGGCTCCGTTTTTCAGCTCATGGGTGACTGGCAAATTCCCAAATGCTGTATGCCAGTGGGTGGGCAGGAGCGTGGTTTAACCCTGCCCTGGGTGCGGTGTAGTGCTGTATCAAGCAAGAAGCTGTAAACCTGCCATCGGTACCAGGCACTGGTCCTCCTCCTCCTGCTCAGGCTGCCCCAGCTCTCTGAGCAATCGATGTGCACCGAGGGTGCACGCCAAGGAGGGTGTTTCTGCAGCCTCTTCTCATGCATATGTTTTGCATTATCTTTATTATTTGCTTTATAGCAATTGTTCTAGTCTTTCATTATGCTGGATAAATGAGAATTCACCGTAATTAAAAGGTGTTAGCCAACCTACCTAAAAATAATTTGCCGTACCTAGACAGAGCTTTTGGGCTCAAACAATATGTTAAAACACGTTCAAACCATATATTCCTGGCAGCATTTGTAACCAAGAGCGCACACTGCTATTTGTTTCCGTAAGCTAGTGAGTATGGACTGAAAGATTACGTGCTGCTGGGTTTTAGGCCAGAGGAGCTCTGGGCACTAGGTCAATCGATACAAGCCTGCTGAATTGTTCCCTGTGTTGGGACAATTCATCCTTGTCACAATAACTCAGATTGCCTCTTTATCTTCTCTGGTGGCTTTCAGATCTGCACACTAGCAACTGGGGATTCTCCCTGCCTGTGTTTAAGGCCTTCACTAAGATAATTAGGCACTATGTGAGCTAGCAACTAATAGAGACATCTTGGGGTGCACGAGTCGCCCGTTGTAGGTGCTGTTCTCCCCGCAGCAATGATGGGAGACCCGGTTAAAGCCTCACGTTGAAATCCCATATGCAGAACCATTTAGCAAGCCTGTTTGTGTTCCAGCCTAGGGGCTGCATCTTCATAGGTAAGTCACCAGGTGGGTTTTCTAAAGTGCTTTGATTCTGATTCTGCTCTCGCTCCCACTCTGGATCCAAAATAATTTGGGTCAACTTCAGGTTTCTCAATGGAGCAATGCTGTTAAGAGCACTGACAGTAAGAGATGTAAGTGAACAGAGTTAGTGAAGAGAGGTGATACCTTCTGTTAGACAATTTTTTACATGGATGAATTTGGATTTCAGTTTTCCGACCTGTCTTTTTCAGGTCTTAACTACCAACCATTGACATTTGCCTCTTCATGCTAGATCTTTTCTAACTATATTGCAAGAGCTAAATTAATATTGCTGCAATATTTGAATTGCCATTTATATTTCCCTTTAAAGATCCCACTGTCTGTCTGGCAGCATTTTCAAGTACCTGAAAGCCTTTTAAATCTGGTGTCTAGCTTCAGGTCTGCTTCCTTTTGCCCATCTGTAAAACACTGGTGGTAAAATATGCAGTGCATTGTGGAGCACTATTAATTGTTATTAAAGTTGACTGTGGTTTTGGCAAATCCTGGTGATAATGTTTAGCAATCTCCTGACACGTTCACTCTTTCAGGAAGGAAGGAACAGGTAATTTTGACAGGGAGAAGTGTGCCACTTGCACTTCTGTAAGGGGGCTGTGTGCGCATGCCATACCTGTGAGTTTTATGGTACCTTGCTCAAGTTAGGAATGAGTCCGTGTTTTGCATATGGAATTGCTGCACCTGGCTGCAAATCTGGAAAGAAAAATTCCAAGAATCAGCTTTTGATTCTGGTTTTTGATGAGGTTTGTTGCCCTTTAGTGACTTGTATTTAGACAGCAATATTTTGGTAGCATGGGATATACCTCTTTTTAACTTAAAAAGAGATACACGTTCGAGAGTGCAGTTTTAACCAGATTTTTTCTGTTCTTGTTTTTATTTTCAGTCCTACCTCCTGTACTCGTTCCAAGACACAGCGAGTTTAACCCTCACCTCAGCCTCCTCGCCAAGTTTCGAAACACTTCTCTGCACAGCGAGCCGCTGATGCCGCACAACGCCACCTATCCTGATTCTTTCCAGCATCCTCCGTGCACCCCTTTTCCATCATCACCCAGCCACATGTTCTCGCAGTCGCCTAACAGCATCAGCTACCCCAACTCACCAGGAAGCTCTTCTGGACCGGGAAGTCCCTATCAGCTCACTGGTACGAATGAGCTTTCAGACATCCCGACTGAGGTGGTCAAGGGACTTGCCAGAGCCTGGGGTCAGGTGCCAGTTCTGTGTGCTTCCCCCAGACTGTAGCTACAGATTGAAATGTTGGATGGATATGGAAACTGATTTCTTGTGACTATCTCATAGTATTGTCTCCCAGTCCTTCTGATGGATGCTCATGGGACTAAGAGTTGCAGTTGTGCCACTCCTGGAAGTTCCTTACATGATTAGTGTAAGGGGAAAGTTGAGGAGAGGAGCGGGTGTGCCAGGCCACCTTCTGCCTAAAGCTGCCCATCCATGCTTCTGATACAATCCACGGAAAAGAGCACTTGCAGCACCTAAGTTAGGCACCTGTAATAGGGATGGTCAGGGTAGGGAACTTTAGAAACTCCATCAAGAGAGACAGGATAAAATGGGGAAATTGGTACCCAGAAATGTTTTTTATGTATGGTTATCCCATTGACTGTATAAATTTCAGGAAATTAAGGTGTTTAACAATCTGGCCCAACACTTGGTGAAGCCACCAGGCAAATTCCTATGACTTTGGAACGTGTTTAATCAGCTCCACAGTTCTGGGATCAGCAGGGTTGTGTCGCTCAGATTGTTTGCGTTGTTAACTCCTTAGTACTGCTCTGACTACCTGAGAATTAAGTATACCAAGGAGTTGTCATGCAGCACAGCTGGCAGATAGCTTTAATATCGAAGTATGGTTCAGATTCACTTCTGCACTTTGTTGTAACTCTCAGATAGTTTCAGTGATCTCAACTTTTTCATAAGATGAATTCAGATCAGAATCTTGTAGCTTAATGTTTTAATGTCTCAATTACAAAGCATTTAAATTCATGTTCTTAATGATACACCATATTTTGATTTTAAGTGCAAGAAAGGTGTTTATGTTTACAAGGTATTTGTAGTATTTGAACTTCTTTTTGAGCTGGACACTTTCCAGTGTGATGTTTTTCCTTCGCTCTCCATTCATTGAATGGACCTTCATTCATTTCTTCTCTAAATCTATACTTCAGATTAAATCACATTTAGCAACATCAAAACATTTCAGCAAGTAGTAGGACTTGTTTGTCTTCTCCCGTCTTTTTTCTTTCACCTCTGTGTAACCAAACTAGATTCAGTAGAGCTGGTCCTGACAGGTAAATCAGACCCATTCCAACTATGTAATGGCTCTGACTCGTGCATTTAACTGAACCTGGGACCTTGCAAAGCTACTTAAAAATGGAAGTGGCTCAGCCTGAGCTTCCGTGTCACACGACATGCTGATAAGCATAATTTGCCTGTGTAACAGTCAGGGATGGAAGACTATCTAAAGCAAACCAGAGTTACACCAAGAACCCTCAGTGGGTTTGGTGTGACCAAATACAGATGTCAGCAATGCAAATTTCTGCATCTCGTGCAGTTGTCTATACTCTCTCTAATCAGTGGAGGAAAACAGGCACTTTTAGAACAAGATTCATTGCATCCTAAGGTATGTGTCTAAAGTGGTTGAGGTGCACCGTGTCTGCAGGTGCCTGTTTTTCTTTAGTGGATATATGGAGAGCTTATGGTGACTAGCTTAGGTGTAGACATCAAAAATACTTGTATAACCACATTATATTCCTTTCTGTGACTTGCATTCTGTTCCATTCTGTCTTGATTTTGTTTTAATATTCTAACTTGTTGCATTTTCTGTTGGAGGGTTATGTCATCTGTATGGTAGAAATATCATATAGTGTATGAAATTCCTAAATTCTGGACAATGCTTAAATAGAATAACATTCCTGTGCAATACTTACTTGGAAGATTCAATGGTTGTCTTATGAGACAGGCCGCATTTATCCACTCTGGGTGAAGTTGCTCTGTTTTGAGGGCCAGCCAACAGACCCCAGACAAGAGGAAATTTCAGCCTGGAACCAAGTTAAACCCTGGTCTTCTTGAAGGGGACTGTGGTCCTGCAAACTTTTATATGGCTCTGATTCACACATAAGCCCACTGAGTTTCTGTTCAAATGAATACAACTACAGCTTTTAGTGCTTATGCAGCGAATGTCAGCATTTTCTAATATGAAAATCATGTCCCTTTTTCTTTGGCTTTCTAAAGCCTCCTGTCTGTCTTGAGAATCCCCACTATAGAGTCACCTTCTGTTTTCTAACTTTCTGTGCCAGAAATGGAACAACTCAGGAGCTGGACAGGTTGTAAGTTGATACTTTTTCTCCATATTTTTGCATCACATCCATTGCTCGTTGTTGGGAGACTGAGCAAACTGGAAGAGGGCCAGCCTTCCCTTGTAGGACAGAGGTAAAAAGGACAAACCTGGACGGAGTTTTGCCAAGTATGATTTTAGAGCGTAAAGGCTTTCCATAGGATTTTTTTATAGCCTGTGAAGAAACAGAGCTTTCTCCCAGAGGATCAATTAAAGTTAGCTTCTTTAGGATACTCTTAAATCATCCTCTTGAGTTTTTAAATTTGTAAGCGAAGTCTGGAACAACGATCAAACTGTGCTGCTTTCTTAGGGTAACAACTGGTGCTAGCAGAGAGCTTGACTGGACACCGGTCTAGGCCTGAGGCACTGCTGTGACTGTCCATCTCTCTTTCAAGCGCAGCATGTCCAACATGACAGCCCTTCCTTCCTGTGCTCACTGAACTTGTGATGATCTTAACCTGGAGACTGAAGGGAGGTCGGGTTCAGATTTGTGCTCTGTTTCCAGCCCTTCTCTAGCTAAACAATGCTGAAGAAGTGTTTTCACCAGGAAACGCCAGGGAGAATTTATCAACATACTGATTTAGTTGTCTTTTCTTTCTTTTCTTTCTTTCCTTCTTTCTAATAGTGGAAACGCCACCCCCACCTTACCATGCAAGAGAACCTCCAGGAACCCACAATGGGCGGTCAATGGATGCAATAGCTGAAAGTCAGCTAGTGCTGTCTTTGTCCAATGGAGGTAAATCTGCCGATGGAGAAGCTGAAAGTAAATAATCATTTGTTCTATTCTTCAAAGAAAAACTGTTAAGCAAAAAAATTGTTATTTGAACAAGAAGGTTCAGTCACCTGTAATAACAGGTTTCAGACAGTTTTGCAGTAAGGCTGTGTACTAGGCCCATCCATTAGCCAGCAGAATAGGTTGATGTAAGAATTTGGTGAATTAAGTATGACGTTACAGATTTTAGACCTGGTTTGCATCTATGGACTATTACAGTTAGAAAGCTGTTAATGAAAGCAAACACTGTTATCTGCGTTATAAAGACGAAGATATCAAATCAAGGAAGGTGAGGCAATATAACACACAAGAGCACTAGCAATATCAGAACTGATTTCTTTATCACCTTCAGTTCTGTGTTTCGAGTACTTTAAAGCCTTGTGGTTGAGACCTTTCTTACTGCCATCTTTGTATTCATGCTACATTACTGGCTGGCTAGAAAAGAATAGGACATGTTTTAGTGAAGTACAGGAAATTTTTACAGAAGACCATACTCTTTGTCCTCGTATAAGAATGATTTGGTGGGACAAGGCATGGATGGTCGGTGTAGAAGGCTCTGGGATCTTCCTTGCTCCCCTCAGAGCAACTTCATGACCTCTCCAGCATGGTCTCCACTACCTCCAGACTAGTAGTGGCAGGTGATGCCTCCATCATTCAAAGCTGACTGCTGCAGAGCAGCAAGGGGAAATGGAGTTCCTCTGCTGGGTTTTCCTTTGGCTTCCTGCTCTTGCAAAGAAATCACCATTGTTCTTCTAGTCCAGCATATTGTAGTCCTAAACAGAACTGGAGCAGAAGGAAGATGAAGGTGATAGTGCTCATTGCAGATGGGTACACAGAATGGCCAGATAACAACTAGTTATCAGACACCAATACTTTCAAATAAATTGTCGAGATACTTTAATCTCTTTACCACAGTTTACCATTCCTGATCACTGCCCAAGTGAATATTAGTTGGACATTTATTAGAGGTTATGCACAGAGGTGCTCTGAGGGCAGGGGGACTCACATGCCTGTGGTGGGCAGGCAGGATAAAGTTTCCCACTAATTCCTGTACGACAAATGAGGCTCAGAGGTTTTGTTACATTTTTGAGTCTTTCTCTGTCTCAGAGTTAGAAAACATGGGCAGGGGTAGATCCAGTGGAAATGACCTTGCTGACATTTCTGCCTATGGTCCCACGTGGAAGTGGAAAGTCCCAAAGCACACAAAACATTAGCGGGAGGGATTGATTACTTCTGAACTTCAGAGTTTGGTATTAGGCTGAAGGCTTGGCTCAGTTTTGACTTGCTCTGAGCCCATCTGTCATCCCTAACTCCTGCTGGTGTGCAGAGCAGATGTATCCCTTACTATTTTCAGTGTAGAGGTTGGGCCCTGGTTCAGCAAGGAATGACAGCATATGCCTAATCTAATGCAGTGGAGTTACCATTTTTAAGAACAAGTGAGACTCCTCAGCGGCTTAGAGTGAAGCTGGTGTACCAGCCCTTTGCAAGTTTGGGGCTTCAGTCATAAAATTAAGAAGAAACAGAAGCTGCTGTTGAGCTGAAGCGTGACATAAATGACTGTTTAGATGAAGAGCTAGTGGGAGTGGGAGGGAGGAAAGAAAACAGAGAATGGTTGTTTAAAAACTATTACAGAGACCCAAGCAGCTGATTAATTTTATTTCCTACAGACTTTCGGCCTGTTTGCTATGAGGAACCCCAGCACTGGTGCTCAGTTGCCTACTATGAACTCAACAACCGGGTCGGGGAGACTTTCCAGGCTTCCTCTCGAAGTATCCTTATAGATGGATTTACAGATCCCTCAAATAACAAAAACAGGTTCTGCCTGGGACTGCTCTCAAATGTAAACCGCAACTCTACTATAGAAAACACCAGGAGACACATAGGAAAAGGTAAGAGGAAATCTCTTCTCGTTGGGAATATTCAGAGCTTGAAAGAACTGTGCATTGCATTAACAAACCCAGCTGATTTGTCAGACGTGCTTGTCTTAAAACCACAGCTCAGAGATTACTGCTGAAATAGAAGAAAAGCAGCTGATTCTTTTCAGACTGGGTAACAATCAGCAGAGCAGCTCCTTACAAAAGCTATTTACTTGGCCAGCAAAGAGAAGAATGTTGTTTATAGTTGTGTGTTCTAATTTAGCAGTATGTATTTTCATTTTATTTATTAGAGCTTCTGGCAACTGGGAATATTGCCATTGAAATGCCACTAAAAGGATAATTGCTGGTGCCTCAGGGCTGGTTCTCCTGCTACCAAATAACAAAGGGAGATGGATGAAACACTTAGCAGTTGAGTTATTTAGCTGAAGAACTCTACCAGAGTTGCCTTTGTAGCTTTCACCTGCCTGTCATTCTCATTCCCTGTCTTGTCAACTTCTCACCAGTAAAACTCAGTCTTGGATTCTCCCTCCAGCAGCTCTCCTTGTGTTCTCCGCTTCTGTTTTACACGTACCCTGTGCACATGGGGTCATACGCTCCTGGTGATGAGTATGAGGAGACCGCGCCTGGACATGCGTGGCCGCACACACTCCATCCCAGCTCACTAGCTCTGTGTAGGGCCTGGTATTCTCCCAGAACTTACTGTTGTTTGTGGTGGTGAGTCAGAAGCCCTGTACTGGCCATTTCTCTCTACAGATGAAGGTTTGCCTGTTCTGGTATATCCAGTCTAGACTCATTATCTTGCCAACCCAGCCTCTCACCAGTAGCTGCCTGGGAATGGATTTCCCACTGGGCTAATTAACTCTAATTGTTCCACTCCTATTATCTTGTCAACCTCACCTCATTTCCCAGGCCTAGAGCAGTATTCTAATTGGCTCTTGATAGTCTGGTGTTGAATGACTGAACACGAGGAAGCTCTGAGACAACTGTGACATAGTTTTGACAAACAACGGTGGATCTGAAGGCTAGCGCAGGAGAGGTTGTACTTAGCTCTTGCACTTTTCTCCGGAAGGGAAGGCACTTGTGTTGCAGGTGTGCTGTGTGAAGCCAGTGTGTTGCTGCAAGTGTCTGTCATGGTAGTTTGTTGTGAGGGGTGGAAATGAGTTGTACATCTAGTTCTAACTCACTCCGAAAATAAAGCAAATCTTCTCTATCAGCATAAGCTGTCAGGGGTGTAGATCAAAGCTGAGCCTAGCTCTAAAAGAAGAACAACAAAAGATCCCAGTCAAATCTGTCATCTGAGGATGTTACATGCTGTGACTTTCTGCCCAAAATGAGGAAGAGACAGAACAGAAAGAAAATGAGGTAAATGCTAATGGTCCTCATCCATTCAAATCTGAAGATCTGTCTTCATTGATTAAAAGTCCTTTTAAGTGTTACACTAGGAATCTGCCCAAGGGAAGGGAGCAGGTTGCCTAGAGAGGCGCTTAGTATATCAGAGATCCTTAATTTTACTGCTCTTACCTGTTTATGCAAATCTGAAAAATACATGTTCAAATGGAATAGAAGTGGCACCAGTACAGGCCTGCAGAAGAGCACAGAGCAGCTCCAAAAGTGTGTAGTTCAAAGGCATGCTGAACAGATGAAAGCTACTGAAATGGATACAATTGTCACATATTAACAGGGGAGAAAAAAGAGTGAGTAAACAAGATTAGCTCAGTAGGATAAGGATATGTGATTGAATTGTCATGTAGTGTATCAGCGTGAAACGGTTTCCTGGAAATACCACATCAAAGCTAAAAACAATCCAGAACACAATGTAACATCTACTAGCAATTGGACCTGTTTCAGCAGTCAGACTTCAAGGACAAAAAGGAGACTTCTGATCAGAGTGTCGAAAAGATGTGGATGCTTGGAGACTGCTGAATTTCCAGTTTCTGCAGAGAGCAATGAAGTCCCGCTAAAACATATGGACCCTTGATTTGGTCTTCAACAAATGTGTATCCAGCTGCTTGTCTTCCTTGCGGGTGCTTGTCTCTGGTAAATGAATACCAGGAGAATGGAAATACACACTGACATTTCACTACTGCTGTATTTGTTGCTTTTAATAAATCCACAAGGACAAAGCAAATTGTAGGCTTTGCTTTCGGAAGTGACTTTGGTGGTTTTGGTACTGTAGTACGCAGTTTGAGCAGTGCATTTTTTTCAGAAGTTGCGTTGCTCAATATGCTCTGAAAATCCAGCCTTTAAAATTTTTCACCTTAGCATGCAGAAGTGTGGTCACCCTAAATCAGTAGCCACACCTGAAGATTTGCAATGTGATGGACATTTATGTCCTTATTCTTCTTTCCCTACCCTGTGTTCTCACTCTGTTTATTTCGGAAGGTTACATGGACTCCATCAAGGTCAGCTAGGACCTTTGTGTTTTCAGTCCTTCCCTTTTATCCATCTTCCAGGGAAGGGGAAGGAGACATAGGTCAAGTAATAGCAGTCACAACACACAACACCCCATAATGTCTGGTGCGGTTGGACTGGAGCTAACGACTGCTCTTACGGAGCTGTCATCTTGCTTGTGTTCCCAGCGAAAAACTAGCGTGTGCTCTGAGCCACACGCCCCTGCCACTCACATTTAATTGGAGAGCTCGTGGGTGCATAGAAGTAAAAGTCAAGTGATGGCTTGAAGACAGACTTCAAGGTTCCGTCTGAGTCACTCTGGAAGTCTATGGGAGAGCGTATTTTTCCCAGATTTCTTTCCCACTCAACCTGCTTTTCCCCAAGCCTTTCCCACTTCTGTTTAGAGGCTGTTTTTGTCCAAGGATGTGCTGCTGCCCCTTGCTGTGGTGACCACAGAATGATGAGCAGACTGGGAATATGTAACCAGTCTTTTTTGTATGAAAGACAACAGGAATAAAACTAATTACAACTGGATTATTAAAGCATAGATATCACTAGCTTTGCAGGCAGTCCACTGAGACTCTGTGAACACATGCATTTATGTGCAGGTTTTTGAATGCCATACCTGGGAATAGAGAGGAGGATTTTATTTTTATTTGGAAGTAGTTTTTATGAGAACAAAGAACTGAGTTCTTCCACCTCTCTTGGCCATGGGAGGGGTTCATCTCACCTAATCTAGCCATGGGAAAGGTGAATGTCTAAGCATGTTCACAGAATGCTTCATCCCCCTTCAGGGTGTGGTTTCATGCTCACGTTTAAGCAGTCTGGGTCCCCATCGCGACGCTTGCACTGATGGTCTCACTGCAAATAAATCTTCTTTGTTTTGGTTTGAAGTTTATTAGCTGATTCAGTTCCCCAGTCTGGATGGCTGCTCAGTCCCCAGCCGTTGCTGCTGGCATGAAAGGAGGTGTGGGAAGAAGCAGCAGAGGCAGGGAGCAAAGGAGCCTTTTCAGCACCTGCACAGACTTCCATCAGCTTAAGCTGGCTGTGAGCCTGCACTCTGTAGCGGATGGAGTGAATGAATCGTCTGGTCACGGTGCCTCTCATCATCTCTCAACTAGGGAAGGCATCTACACCATTAGCTTACACAAGATCCCTAACTTTAGGGCTGCTGGATTGGGCTAAGATAAATTCTCCCACCAATGTAGGTATATTTTCATGCAAGCAGACATCCTGGGGCCACCACAGCGTTTGAATGGATAGACGTGCTTCCATCTTCATTTCCCCAAGGCGTGGTAAAAATTGGAGAGTTAGTGTTGGTAAGTCACTCAGGCACTGAAAAGTCCAGAAGGAAATCAGTCATTTTCTTGCTAAAGGTCACTCTGAACAGGATCTGATGAGTAAGTCACGTCATGTAAATGCAAATACATGGTTCTGATGTGGTGGATAAAGAAAAATACAGAAAAGCTAGTTTAAGTACACACCATGCTGTGTTTGAACTGCATGAGATGGGATCCTGTAGTAAAAAAATAGCGTGCAGTGAAGTGGGTCTCGGTCAGCGTGCATGTGCTCAACAGTGAAAATTGATTTAGATGTGTAATGCGTAACAGATTTGTCAGTTCTTTGGTGGTTTTGATCCATGCTTTGTAAAGGGTTGACATATGTTTGACATTCATGTGTGTGTGCGTGTGTGTATCATTAAGTACTATGCTGTTGGGTTAAATAAGTAAACCAACCTTCACTGAGAAACAAGGCAGAACATCACATGCCAAGACTTTTTTCTCCTAGCCAGGTACCTGTAAATAGCGTTTATGACAATTTCCTCGTAATGTTGGTGGGTCCATTGTACAGATCTACACAAAGTTTGCTGTCTTTTAAAAGGCAGTGTATAGGCACTGAGTGCCTGGAATGATCCTGGGCTTGTATGCCCACACAAGTAAAATAGTTAAAGAATTACTGATAAAAAGTGTGTTGTGAACAACGGAGAAATGATACCCGTCATTTTTTCTTTTTCAAGGTGTTCATCTTTACTACGTTGGTGGGGAAGTGTATGCTGAATGTGTCAGTGACAGCAGTATTTTTGTGCAAAGCCGCAACTGTAACTATCAGCATGGTTTCCACCCAGCCACTGTCTGCAAGATCCCCAGTGGCTGCAGCCTCAAGATCTTCAACAATCAGCTCTTCGCCCAGCTGCTCGCCCAGTCAGTCAATCATGGTTTCGAAGTGGTGTATGAGCTGACCAAGATGTGTACGATTCGAATGAGCTTTGTTAAAGTAAGGATTCTGTTTCTCTTGCTTTTCTGGAAAGGCAAATCCCATCGATTGCTAGCTTTGGTGCAAAACTAGACCCCATCAAATCCTGCCCAAGTGGGGATTTAGACATCGAACTTGCAAACAGTGATTGAGATGATTGTGTATTTTCCAGTATTGCCTTAAACTTCTAGGTGCTTAAAATCTGTAGTTCTTGCGGTCAACCTGGAAATTTCTTAGATTCCAAAAATTAGGTATTCCATAGGCTTTTTGTGGAAAATAATCAGTGATTGAATAGTGGTGTTCTCCCATGGATTGCATGAAGAGCTCAGTTTCGAGGGGCTTAGCAACATGTAAATGTTGTAGCACATATCTTAGGCAGTTGTGATCTCTCCTGTTGTTACTGGGACCTTGGTAGAGCCATAGATCTGAAAAAAATGTCCTTATGTCTCTAGACTAATTTACAGTCTCACCATTACTGTAGACTGGTCTCAGTCAAGAAACGTTGGGTCCTCCTTCAGCCCCCACTGAGCTTGCTGAGAATTGTTTTTTGCCACCTGTCTGATCCCTGTCAAGAGATTGTCTTAATTTCTGATGGCATTCACTTTGGCCAGCCGCACTACCAGGAGGGCTTCTTACAAGCAGAATACAAAACCCAAAAGAACATCTGACCTTACCCCTGTTACTTGGAGGAGACAGGGGACTGCCAAAGCCACTACTGTTTCCATGTCTTTCATATCTGAACTTCGCAGTCTGACTGCTCTGCGTGTGATGGTGTCAGTCTTTGTAGGAGTTTTTTAAATCTTCTGAATGGCCTTCTCACAGAATGAGATCTCTTGACTCCTTCTGGCGCTTAGGATTTACTTAGGTGCCTATCTAGCATCTAAACCCCAGAGAATGGTGAGTGTTTCAAGACTGTGTACAGATGCTCTAGACTGACTTCCTACGGTGCTGCTGGGGAGAGCTGGCAGCAATGTTCAGCCTGCAAACTAGAGATGTTGCACATTTAGAAGCAAGTTGGTCCTGCTAGGTACCAGCAGGAGTGGCTTGAGTATGTCTCTTTGTCTTGCAGATTTAGTTCTGTACAAGTGACTGAATCAAGCTGATTTAATTCATATCTAAGATACTACAAAACTGCTTGAGGCTCGAGTCCAGTTCCCCTGTGTTCTGCAAAGCAGAGGAGTCAGGCCCATGCAACTTTCTGGTTCTGACTCTTCCCAGCCATCCTTGGGGACCCATATCCTTAACTCTCTGAGAGCATTAAGAGTGTCCCATAACTTTTCCCAAGAGTCCAAGCCAAAATCTCTCTGCCCATGACCATACTGTTGCTTTCTTCTTGGGAAGGAACTGACATCTTGTTCACACGCAAGCATTAGGGGAAAAAAAGAAAGCAAGAAACCCAACAAACAGCATTTTCTTTAATGGCAGACATGAATGGGCATGTTGTTTATAAAGGCAGTTTGGCCAGTTACGCAATATTTTCATTATCTCAGCAACTCAGGGGCAGTCTCTTTGATGTGTTATCTGCCTCCATGCCCAGCACGGCAGCAGAAATGGTGGTGTTGATGCACTAAATAGCGCTGCTGCCATATTATCGCCTTGCTTTGCTGAAACAATAGCAGCCACTATAGTGCATCAGGCACCAGAAGACCAGTGCAAGGAGTTATTCTGAACCCTTTCCCATGACCTTTGGAAAATAGCTATGCAAATCTCATCTAGGTTCTTCCTTCCTGGCCTGTGAAAATCCTTTCCTGTACTCAGTCTTCGCACATTCTTTCTCTCCCAAGGTGTGAGCCCTGGTGTGTTGTCTGGGGACAGGAATGCCCCTGGGTGTTGGGTTTGCAGTGCACAGAAGAGCATGTTGTCTGTGCACAGAAGAGCATGTTGTCTGTCAGAGCCACACACCAAGAGTCCCCAGGTGCAGGGCAGTCCTGTGGTTTCTCCCCTGATTTATGACCGGATGCTGCTGGTCGCCTACAGCCCACAGGGCAAGCAGAGCCAAAGGGCTGGAGACCCTGCCTCCTTCCCCACCAATGCTTGAGCTGCCACCTGGGAGGCAGGGATGGGTAGGAAACAAGACATGAGAACCTTGCCAGGACTGTATCGTCCTCTGGAGGCAGGACACGGCACAGAGGGAGGTGAAGGTCCTGTCCCCTCTGAATCGCTTCATGTACCCATGAGCAGCTGGGAGGAGCTCAGCCCTCAGGCAGATGCGAGTGTATTGTCAGCGAGAGCAGACAGCAGTTTCCATCTGCTTAGCACTGCTGATAACCAAAGCAGGATGGCTGTTGTCGCCTCTCCACACGTGAGGCAGCTGAAGCACAAAGAGGAGGGACAAAGAGTTTCTCCAAGCCGAGGTCTGAACCCAGTGTCCTCCCTCCCACATTTCCCCGGGTCTTGGGGCTCAAGGGACGACTCAGCAGACTTGGCCCTGCTCCCCAGCACGAGGCAGCTCAGCGCCCTGGGACATGGCTGGAGCCTGGGCTGGAGAGAGCTTTTGCCTGCAGGAGTTGGGAAGGGCTGGCAGGAGCAGCAGGACCCCTCGGCCGATATCCCCTGTGCCAGAAGGCGCGTTTCTGGTCTCCCCGTGGTGGCATTGGTATCTTCGTCCCACCATCTGCGCACAGTGCCACCACAGCTGTGCGAGTTCTTCTCGTTTTGTTCCCTCGTTAAGAGAGCCCCGCCTGCGGGTTCATTGCATCCCTGGGGATGAAGGAGGCTACCTGTGACCCCAGGGCAATGTGCGGGAGGCCGAGGGGCCCTGCCCTCCTGGCGTGACCCCACTGGGAGATCGGCCAGAGCTGGAGCCGACGGTGCTGTGAGTGCCTGGGAGCTGGCCGTAGAGGGGGATGGCCGGTCGCCAGCACCTGCTGCCAGACCCCCCTCATCAACAGAATCACAGAATCACAGAATGGTGGGGGTTGGAAGGGCCCTCTGTGGGTCATCTAGCCCACCCCCCCTGCCGAAGCAGGGTCACCTACAGCAGGCTGCACAGGACCGCGTCCAGGCGG
>Ga0181612_128684_pt1 | contig 19545 bp, 7 predicted proteins | sample HoacroProtozoa21_FD_119630 | JGI IMG/M metagenome (GOLD analysis project Ga0181612, IMG submission 119630) | Hoatzin crop microbial communities from Cojedes, Venezuel. Combined Assembly of Gp0051906, Gp0051904, Gp0051908 | reverse complement strand
GATGGAAATAACGTGGCAGCGTTCCAGGAGATATTAGCAATTCACATGGTTCCCAGATTCTTTTTTTTTATCATTTTTTATGATTTATGGAGGTCAATTATGCAAAGCCCATTAGAACACAAGAAATGCTTGAAAATGCTGCATTAGAGAGATATTAATATGAGTCCCCTTGATGGGGTAATGGCTGTAGCCTTCCAGGCCCGCTGCTCTGGCCTGCCGCTTAATGCATCCAGTTTTTCTATTTACAGATTTACAGATTCTATTTTTGGTATTAGCAAAGAATATGAGCATATGTATCAAAGACTGTTCTCACTTCATTTAATTATAGTACTACTGGCAAAGTAATTCTGGAAAGTGCCACTTAATTAAATATAAGCATTAACTTTTTGCTGATCGCTTATCAGAAACAATTAGACTTGAAATATGGGCAATACACCTAATGTTTAAAACTCTAAGTAGAAGCATTAAAAGCACAAAATAACCAATTTTCATTAGCATTCTCCAGAGTTTTTCTGCACAATCTCAATTTTCACTGGCACAGTGCTTCTCAGGTAATGAAGAGGCTGCAAGTTGATCTGGACTCCTCTTTCTAACAAGGAGCTTGAGCTGAGTGGATGCTTTTGAAAGTAGTTGAAACATTTCAGGGTATCTGGCGGTTTTGCCAGTTCTTCCTGAAGTATCAGATGGATTCTACCGATTATTTGGGGTGTGCAGACAACAACCTAGGAACTGTTGTGAGCCATCAGAAGATCTTACAGTTCATAAACTGTGAGAGGCAAGTGCTTCTTCCTTGCACGGACGGCTTGATCAGCGTTTATGTTCATTAACTTGATGAAGGATATGCTTTCTTATCCACATACCACTGCCAAATAGTAGTTAATTCTGTATAATTTTTCATCAATAGCTAGACAGATCTCACAGATAATTAGACCTAAAATATTTCTGCAGAACTTTGAGTTCTGCTGCTGTTTGCCTGAAAGCACAGAGGGGAAAAACAGTAAGCAGAGCTGTAATTAAAAGAATTATTCTGAATTCAGGATACATGGGCTAGAAGCAACTAATTTCTTCAGAAGGTGTGTTTGACGACATATAGCAAAACTACATAGCAACTGATGAGAGATGCTTTTCCTAGATCTAATGTTTCGGTAGGCAGAAGTAGCAAGATGATCTGAAATAACACCAATAACACCATCTGGTGAATGCCTGTTTCCTTCTTCAGCAATCAAGAGCTATGTGTAACTATAAACAGAAAATAAAATAGAAATAAGGCAAAACTACTTTTCCGCCAAATGTTACACAGAATGAACTAACAGCTGCTCTGGGAATGCAGATAAGAATGATCTTAAATATAGCAGGACATCTGAGCAAGCTGTTCCTACAAATACATTAACAAACACTGCAAGCAGAGCGAATGTTTTCTGTGGAGCTGTGGACAGGTAAAGTTCATCCCAGACTGGAGAGCAACTATTCTGGCAATAAAATGCAGCCATGATTTAACAGTCCCATAAGAAGAGTTCATCCCTTGACAGCGTGAAATCGAGCCTGCAGGACATCTGCGCACGCCTTTACAGACAAGCAGTCCCACTGATGCCAGTCAGGATTCTTGTGTTTCTCCCATTTGTCCGATGGGCTTTGCTGGATTGCACCTAGCACTGGGCTACTCCACCTTTGTAGGAGAAAGCCAAATTATAGGAGTTTCTCTAACAAATTGCACCTTCAGAAGAAGTGAACACACATTGAGGTGATTTAACATTTCGCATTACTCCTATGGCTTCTGTACGGATGCTTGGCGTCATATCCATAAAAAGTGGAGAAAATAATTGAGACCTCAGTTTTTACTGAGCCTTATTCTGTAGTTTGTAATGGATTTGCAAAATCCTTGAAAAGACACAGCAGCACTGGAATTTGGAAAAGCAAAGCCACAAAATCTTAAATCAAACTTGTACCTGGTAAGTGCTATTTATGAACAATTACAGACATCTACAGGCATGCGATAGGGAAGAGCAGTAGTGTGGTATACTCGGTCCCTAGTCACATAAAACTCCACAAAAGGTATTGTGAAGATGCCATTGTCTTCACTGAACAAGCTAGTCAGAGAGAAATTGATGTAGGAGTTTACATCTGACAGGAGTCAAAGGTAGCATGAGAGTATAAGTCAACATCTGAGATAAAAAAACATTTTGAAGTCTGCAAATCCACTTGCTTTGTCACTGCAAGTCCACTTGCTTTGTCAGAATAACTTTAAAATGCACTTTCACCAAATTAAGACACCCTCGTAAGCGCTAGGTGGCTCTGTGCTGTCTACATTTTTCTCAGTCTACCTTGACATCTTATTTGCTATATTTTCCCTACTCATTTACTACGATAATAATAAGCTTCCCGTGTTACATGGGATGCTTACAAGGGACATTAAACTTAACTGCAGACAGCAGTTTCTGGTTATAATCTGCATAACAAACAAGATCACATTTGGTACATATCATGGGTAGTTAAATGTGGGGAAAAGTCTGTAGAAACAGTTGTTGGCGCTGTGAATTGCTTGCTTGGATCTTACCAAGCCACCTATATAGGGGCAACAAAGCCCTGTCTACACAGAATGGAGTTGAAAGTCTTCTGTTTTCTCTTAAGGAAATTCTCCACTTTTATTCTTTATTCCGAAGACATGACAGCATTATTCTTGGAATGAAATTCCACACACCTCAAAATGCACACCTCTTAAAACATCCAGCTCTTGTGAGCGCATCACTGACACCGCTAGCAAGATGGAGTAAAGCTGAGCCGAGAGCTTTGTTTTCAAAAAAGTACTGTCTCAGGATAGCAAAAATGTGAAGTCAAACTTCTTCCACAGCAACGAGCCCTGTAAAGAAGAAAGTCTTGACACCAAGATGTATGTCTCAAGACTTCAGTAATCTAATTCTGCCCAGAGCTCTGCACTGGAGAGGAGTAAACCCACGCACCAGTGCAGGCTGGTGGCCAGCCAGCTGCAAGCGGCTCAACAGAGAACGCCCTGAGTTTTCTGGTAGGCCAAGCGAAGGTGAGCCAGCAAGGGTCCCTCACAGCAAAGGCGGCCAACAGCATCCCATGCTCCGTCAGAAGAGCACTGCCAGCAGGTGGAGGGAGGCGACTCTTCTTTGCGCAGCACTGGTGAGGCACCTCTGGAGTGCTGGGTCCAGTGCTGGGCTCTCCAGTACAAAAGACACATGGATGTGCTGGGGACAGTCCAGCGCAGGGTGAAGGTTTTGGACTGTCTGTCACTTGAGGAGCGGCTGATCTGGGGTTGTTCAGCCCTGAGAAGGCTCAGATTCCTCTTAGTACTGCCCAGCAACAGGACAAGAGGCAATGGGCACAGACTGGAATACAAGAAATTCTGTTTAAACCTGATTCAAGATGTTTTATTGTAAAGGTAACTGAACACTGGAACAGGTTGCCCAGAGAGGTTGTAGTCTCCACCCATGGAGACATTCAGAACTCCACGGGTCAAGGTCCTAGACAACTTGCTCTAGATGACCCTCTGTTGAGCAGAGGTCTTGGACTAGGTGATCTCCAGACATTCCTGCTGACCTCAGCCACTCCGTGTTCTCTGAAGTGGATGCAACTGGTACAACTTCATGATCATGTTTTGCCTTGTGTTGTCTCTTTACACACATCAGAAATTTTCAGAGCTTTCCAGACTACCAGATACATACTGAAAACCAGGTATAATATCTGGGCACTTGTGTTCCATTCATAATGTGAATTATGAAGTGCCCTACCAGAGGAGTTGTCTGTAATTTTCTGTTTACCACATCTTTAGTGGCAGGTAAGCTAAAGAACACATGCTGCTATTTGTAAGCATTCCAAAATAAACAGGCACAATACTAACTTTATAAACACTATGGAATGTCATGGAACTAAAAGTGTATTTAACAATGAAAGTAACAGAAAAGCAAAGGGAAGCAGATAATGATAATTATCAAAAGAGAAAAAATTAAAATACACCTTCAGAGGGGCCCACATATGTACTAAAATTCCAGAAGCAGCTGAAAAAGATGTTTTTGTACATGTGTGCTGACAGAGTAGCATTCTTCACAATGAATTACAGCTTCTCATATTTTTATCCAAGGAGGGAGTTTTGCTCCTTCCAAAGTTTCTGAGGAGGTTTTCCGAAGCGCATCAGTCATCTCAGCTAAGTTGTTTGAAAGCCCCACTGGAACAAAGCTAAACCTTTTGGGTGCAGTTTGACTGACAGAGCGAGAATTTCAGAGCTCGAAAACTGAAGTTACGAATCACCCAGAAGCAGTGGTAACTTCAAGACCAACAAAGAGTTAATATTAGCTTCTCTTTTAGAACGTATTCAGTACTATCAATCTTTAGCAAGAGAATGCCAAATTTACTGCAAAAAAAAAGTGTTTCTGCAAAGTGTCAAGAAAACTCAAATTATTTTATTCACAAAAGCATAAGTCAATAAAAATATAGATATCCTGATCAGTTTTACAGACCGTGTTCATTTCTTCTCTCCTTTACTGACAGGCAAAGCATCATGAAAAAAACAGTAACAAGCATTTACATCACAAACTATTATTAACACAGATTTATGTATATGAGCAAATAAAGTTTTTGCATATAATTATAAATACAAATAAAACTACAGCTCCAATAAAACATTCCAAGAAAACAGCTCTCTTGTTTTTTCCTTTTTGTTTCTGTGCTGTACAATTTTTCAGCTGTGAAGAGAGTATGTGCTGTCTCACTGGCATCTAACAAACCATTTTTGGTCTAAACTTTAATTTAGCATGAGCTCACTGCACTCCTTAAAGTGTTTTCTTTGAATTCCAAACCCATTTACAGATCAAATTAGGACATTTGTGCTAGATTACTCAAGTGATGCCAAAAAAAAAAATATCCACATTGTTACTAATAGCATCAGAAAGCTTTTTTTTTTTAATTACAGAGCACGCCACATAAAAACAACTGAAGATATCCTTGTTCCAATCAAACTTCTATCAGCTCAGTGTTTACACATGAAATGGGAGCCAAATCTTTCCTCTTCTGTAGACATAAATTCTCCCTAGAAATCATGAGGGAGTTTTGTGAAATTTTTGCAAGTCTGGCTTTCACGACCATGATGGAAGACAACAGAGATTAAGGAACAAGGCCAATCATTTCTGGTTTGGTTTGGTTGTCTGAGGTTTTTTTAATCCAGTTAGTAGGACTAAACCCATATCTGGAAAAATTCTTCATGAGATTAACAGACCAAGTGCTAATTTTATTTTTTTATTCTGCTTTTATGCCTTTTAACTTTGGAGAGATTAAGAATGTGTGACCTCTTCCATCACAAAGATAAACTTTGACAAAAATGTTTCTAAAACAGGTTACAAAATTACAAAACAAAAATTATTTGAAAACATAAACCAGAAAATGCTGTCATTTGTCAATAAACAAATACTGAACTAGGAGGACAAAACACTGAAATACAGAAATTGACTTTAAGGAGGGGTTGTCTTGCACAGAAAACTCCAAACTTATAATTATTGCTGCTATAATTCTGATTATCAAAATCTACAATAAATATTTCAGGTTACTTGCATGCAAAGTGCTTCCTGCCTCTGCCTACCTAAACTCTGGGAGCATCACCACTGGGAGTGAATTTGCTCTTATTTTAAAAACACAAAATCCATTTTAATATATAAACAATCCTTTCTATGCAAGAGCTATGAGAGATCATTTAGACCATTTAGCTCCCCAGGACATGACTAACTACACCTCTGTTATTTCTCATACCTTTATCTCCTGTTCCTTACAATATCCAGCAATAGATCACTGAAAAGCAGGGACTCGTGCTTCATCCTGACAACAGAAAAACAGCTGACAGTCAGAATGCAAAGCACTCGTTGCCGAAGGAAAGCCCTACCCTCTTCTTATTGCAGACTGGATACTGAAGGTGGTGTAAGCTGCTGCAGCACAGATTGTCAGCTGACTACCTGCAGAATGAAAGCTAGGCTACAACCCCGCTGACTCGAGTACAGCAGAATTTCATACTTAATGTACAGAATATACAAAACAAGATCAAGCACTACACACCGAAGAACTAAAAAGTCGGAGTATTTTCAGCAAACTCAAATTCTCTACAGCTGTGCGATTCTTGCAGTCACATGGCTACCCCTACGCGCACCTCTCGCCTGCCCCCAGCCTACCCTCTCTGGTGAGCTTGCATTCATGGTCACAGACAGGAATAGTGTGCACTGTCTCCCTTTGCAAAAGCAGAAAGCATGCACTACCAGTCATGATTACTTGGCATGACTCCAACACAATCTTCAAAATACGAATATTTAACAGAAAATTTTACAAAATACAGATACAACGCTACCCAATGTAGCAAAATAATGGAATTGAAAAATAATTTTTAAATATTTAAAGCATTAGGTTCTAAAATAAATAATGCTATCTAAAAGAAATGTTCAGGTTTTACGATTAGGAGGAGGCAGTTCCACTATTTCTGATCTCTTTTTCAACTTCTTTACAAGTTACATAATTTATGTAGAAAAATATACATGAAAGGAATTCTGGGATAAAGTATAGGTTGGATATGTAACATTTAACATAAATAAAAAGCCTAAAGCAAAACCAAAAAGAAAACCAATCATTTTATTTCTGTACATCAAGACTACAAATAGTATTTTAACACTTCATTTATTACCCAAATTAAGAAATTATACATTTTTATATGGTTACTAGTAAACATCTTAAAATAACTCAGTTTCCCCACATTTAAAAGGATATTGCTGGTTACTGCTTATTAAATATTAAATCCAACAGAGATTCCAGTAACAGCAAAATATTCTTTTGCATAAGAGATGAATACAAATTTGATTGTAAATTTTGAGGATTTAAAATATAAAACTAAAGTTCAGAGGGATGCACTTACACAGTTTGAACTATAATTCCTTTTTTAAACTTACTGCAGTTTGCAAACAAATACCCAACAATGTGCCTACTACTAGAGGATCGATTCCTTCCACATGAAAGCAATTTTTTCCCAAATATCAAATTATATTAAGCAGCATACTCCCACCTACTTTTCTTAGCAGAAATACTGCAGGCAGGTGGATGTGAAAGCTGTTTAATCATAAAAAAATAATGAATTTTACTAGTGTCTACAGGAAAGATATGGTATTTAAGATGGAAAGAAATGATAGGGAAAAGGAATGTGAACACCACAGGCTTCGAATATAAAAGATAAAGCCTGGTAACTTTGGTTCAAATAATTTTAATAGTTGTTACATGTATATTTTTCCAAAGTGATGAGTTTTGTATGTACTGTGTATGCAACAGGAGTCTGATACATTTAAAAAAAAACAACTGCACAGGCACAAAAGACAGAAACAGAACAGAGAAAACATGGATAGTCACATCCATTCACGACGGTGCTCACGTGATAATGACGCAGCCACATGTTGAACTTACAATAATGCGAATCCGATTTCTCCAAGGTACTTCAGAAAGCACATATGGAATATTATAAATGTTTTATCTCACTGCCTACCATCTTGAGGGAAGGTAGTATAAAACAAAATCAGTTCTTTAACAACTATGATTTGTAAACAATTCTACAATGTAAGTAAAGACGTTAGGTTATCGGTAATGAGCATTTTCATCCTCTCAGTTCTGGGATATCTGCAAACATCTGCTTCACTTCCATCTAAAAGATTAATTACAGGATGTTAGCCCTGTCTCATCCCAATGCGCTGCAACTTTATTGCCAGTTTGTGAAATTATCTGTGTTTGAACAGCACAAAGCCAAAGCTTAATCTTTGGTTAATTTCACCGAGATGTCACTGTTCTTTAAATGTGCTCTTTCTCTGCATAAACACAAAAACAGCCACACTGCACATGGCATTCATTGTTTTCAATCATAAAGCAGTGTCAACGTAATATTAATTAATGAAAGCTAACTAAGAAATCGTGTTTAAAAATGAAACCTATTTGAGGGCATTTGATAAGACACAAGAGCTGCAGAAATCTAGAGAGAATTCCCTCAAAACCGCTAAGGTGTGGGTGCTGCTTATCGAGTAGGCACTGGTTAGTTCCTCTGCAGATCATCCGAATAAGCATCAGTTCGCCTCAGCTTAATTCAAATCCAGCAGCACATTCAATGGCATAAAGAAGCTTGCTTCGCATAAGATTTTCATCATAAAATTCAGGAAGCTTCAGCAAGTTCATGCAGGTACTGGCAGTAGGTAGCCTGTCTAAATCAGATCCTCCATTGTGAATGCAAAATGCAGGATATAACTCCTGAAAAATCCAACAGAAAAAACATATCAAAAAATACATACAAATCAAAACCTACCCTGTAACAGCTGGCGCAGATTTCTAGGAAATACACAATTAGATTAAAACCTGTCACAGTGACATACTCAAATGGCATTCTCTTTCATTCCTGGTGGCCCCAAAAGCACTCTTGAATTGTGTAGTGCCTCCCTCTACCTTGTCCCCCCCAAGATCCATTAATTCGCAAAACACAAAGCAATTTATTTGGTTCTAAGGAAAAAATAATAATTTCTTATTGTTCATACCCTCTAGTCTGCACATCTATGATGCTACAAAAACAGTGAAACACGAAATGGAAAAAGTAGCACAGCAGCATGCAAGAAACTTTTTTTTTTTGTATTTGGGAGAAACAACCAGGATTCATAGCTTCAGGCTCTCCTTACAAAGCCTCCCAAATGCCCATGGCTGCTGTTGATTCTGTAGGTACACAAAAACGATGGGTTCCCACTACACTGACATTTTCTGAGAGTGAAATACATGCTGAACACAGGGAACAACAGACACTAGCAGTCACGGAAGTGAACGGAAAAGGACATTCTGTTGTGTCTGAATGGCATGTAATATTTGTCTTTGTATAATGACACAGCTTCTTCTGAGAATCATACTTTCTGGTTTTTTTCTTTCCAGACAGGGAAGACATTGTTTCTACATACACAAAAAATCCCAACAAAGGCAATTTTGCTCTAGCTAATGAACTGATGTGCTATGCCAGTTACAACATTCTTCTGTTAAGAGTTTAAAAGTATTCCAATTTTATGCACAAATTCTACATGACCATTTACTTGTCACTTTAAAGTGATGGTCTGAGGAGAAAGAGGATGAATGAGTGACCCGATCTCAGAACAAATTTGATGAAGTTACAGTACAACATCAATTTCTTTCTGTGACATCCAAGAAAACCCCAAACCCAAACAAATAAACAAAGGAGCTATGATCAAACACACCCTTTCAGCGTTTTCCTTCTAGAGCTTTAGTTTGTTAGCATACTCCAGATACATAAAATATTCTTCAGGTGGATGAGCATCAAGCTATCATTTTCCTTCTACTTACCAGAATGTACAATGGTATTTTCTTTGTTAAAACTGATTGGCTGATACAATGCTAAAGGCATTTATTGCCCTAAAGAGATTTCTGTCTAAACTAATCTTTCAGCAAGCCTACTACTTACGATTTTCAAGATGAACAGTACTAATGAATTCAGTGGATCTGTCCATGTGTAAGATTAAGCAAGTATTTACATTACCATGGCCCAGAACTCTGAATCAAGAGGTACTTTATATTCTCCAAATAAACATCTAACTTTAAATAAAGCAGTGTGTTTCTTCACAGGGTCTTCATAAAGTCACTCAGCTGTTATTGGGATGATACTGAAGTGCACAGTGAGTCTGTAATGATAGAAACTTGCCAAACCCTGATTATTCTTCTGATGTGATAACCATTGATCTGAGGAACAGACTTCTAAGACATTTTGTATATAATATTTAATTGGGTTAATAATATCTGATTTTTTTTTCTTCTGAAAAAGGCTATAATGAAAAATATATCTATTTATTACCTCTAAAGCACTGCTTTTGCTGACAAGAAAGTATTCATTTTATCCAATGCTTGCCTGAGGTAAAACAGTTCTGATTTTAGAAACTCGAAAAAAATCCCAGCTCCAAAGGCAAAAGGTCAATGAGATTCTAAGCTAAATTATTGTTCAAATGGAGGCCTTAAAAGTATTTCATGGCTGAAATGCTGCATTTTTAGTGTTCCTTTCAAAATGCTAATTGAATTCCCCTACTTTAGCTTTAAAAATGGAAAAATGAAGTTCTAAATTGAAATGTCATGCCAAGGGCACCATTTGTTGCATAATTAAATACTGTACAGCGGGAAACTGCAATAGTTTGGAAGTGAAAAGTATCATCAATTTATTATTTGACCTGATTGGAACTTAACAATTTTCAACCATGCTTTAATGATTTTTTTTTTTGTCCGTAACAATCACATTTATTAAACTTATTAAACTTTAATTAGCTTTAGTAAATGTTATTCTGAGTCTGAATCTGGCAGTGAGAGTTTAAAACTTTTAAATCATGCAAAGCTAGACTGTGCTATCTACAAGCTATGAATGTCAAGATATCTCCTTATCTTAAATTAACATGCACTAACTTGAAGAAAATGTGAAGGTTCCACAATACAGAGCATACAGCAAGTTTCAGAGTGACAACCAGAAATTGTGTTCCCCTCAGAAAAATTTAGTACCCATATTAAAACTGTAAACTAATTCTCAAATTAGTTTGCATTAATGTCTACCATCATCACAAATATATTCAGACAGTTATTTGGCTGGTAATATTCAGCATTCCTGCAGCTTTGCACTCTTCACCTTCAAAGCCCTAAACAACACCCTTATCATAGGCTACCAAGGCATTATTGCTGATGACAATACCAATTACCCACTTCCTTTTCTGGCAAACATTCTTGGTAAACCCCTGGTTTGTTGGTAAATCCATGTTAAGAAGATACTACTGCAAGCACCACCCAAGTATGGACCTAACTCCCGCTCAGTGCTGCCCAGCAAAGCAGCAGTAATGCCTTTTCACTCTGCTTTCTGTTGCCAAGACTGCTGCATGTGGCTGAGCTTGCAAGTCCGCTGTACAGTGAATTAATCTTTTAACTTACTGCTATCATGCTGAAAATTTGATGACTATTTTAGTTTCATTTTTTCCTAGCTAAGTAGGTTAAAGCCAGACTGTGGCCCATCTCCCAAGTACACACACAAACTTCAACTTCCCACATTTGGCTTCGCTACATCCCATTTCTAATGTGTCACCGTCAGCCTTTGTATTTTTAGATTTTTGATCCACTTCCTCCATCTCTTCAAATGTCACACTAGCATCTCAAAGCTGGGCAGCTACATCTGCATTTCCTCCTCTCCCTTTGTAATTAAAAAGGATCACAACAAATGGAGACTTCTTTTTACTTTGCTTCCACACAATTGTTTCCCAATTCTCCCTTCATTACATGACCGAAGTGCCCTGTTCTATCTCGGTCTCATCTCAGTTTTCTAATCGTTCTTCCCGCGGTCCTGTGAAATCCTGTTTGTTGCTGGAGTACTGTACAGCAATGCTTACACAGACCTGGAGAGTTTAAGAGAAATGCTTTCAGGATTTTAAATCATCAATTATACAAACCAGTCAATGAATACCCTAGATAGGATTCATGTGGTTAAACAGCCATGTCTGTTGCCTCCACATCCACATTTAGTCACCCCAGACACCATTTACTGTCAAAGGGGATCTAGTTAGTATGGTCTGCGGCGACTAAGACATGATTAATTTCATCCTGAAGGAGACAGGTGGAACAGTCAGACAAATCACTAAGAGTGCCAGTTCCTCTCCCAGGTGCCTATAAAAGGAGCGTAGCTGAGCTAGAGATTATAAATATTGAAAGCGGAGGATACGTTGCCTATCCACATGCTAACGGCACCTCAGAGAACTTGCTACAGCAGCTGAAGGGATTATGCTGAGGGTGAGGCTGCAGAGAGGGTTACAGAACGACTGTACCAAAGGGAGGTTTAAATGATCACACACTGCAATGGCAGTGCTGCACATCCACATCAGCTTGCAAAGAAACAGGAAAATGAACAAAAGGATTGAAGAGGGAAGAGAACGTGAAGCTGCAGCATAAGGGGATAGACGGAAGTCATGGAAGTCAAGGAAAAAGGGCCATGCCTCCCTGCAGAATGTGGCACCAGAAATAACTCTTTCATTTCAAAATCACTTTGCAGCCTCAAAAAAAAAATAAACCACCCCAAATACAAACCGTTTAAGGTACTGTGAGTATTCTTTTGTCACCTGTTGCCACTGATCTACCTATTACTGTATGACAGCCCACGTATGCTTTTAGATATTTTAAATCCATCAAGCGGCAAAGGTCTGCGACAGAGACCACTGTGATTCTGCATCAGAGTGTTGTCTTGCCTGTTTTCCAGAGCAAAACTCTTTTTATGAAAAAAAAGTAAATCATCAAAAGTTTAAGAAGAAAAGCAGTGATAAGTACTACAATCATCCAAGTTGTGTGTGGGGAAGAAGAAGGTGGGGGGTTTGTTTTTTTACTTCTGACCTCTTTATCGCATGTCACCCCCAGAACATGTTCTTCATACTTAAGCTTCATTGTAAATAGCAATCTAAAGACAGCAGCAAAATATTTAGATACAAAGGGTAATGAGCTGTGACCCTATAAGCAGACAAATGGTAATTAGAAGGAATCACATCTCCTGCTTCAAATGGTTAATTTAAGAGGCTCAAATTTAATTGCTGCTTTTATACCCTAAATCCTCTTTTGCCTGATTTAAAAGACATTATTCTTAACTCAACCTGTTCCATGAGACTAATAGCAACACTGCTTCTGTACAGTAACATGAAATGGCAGCAAGGATCTCCCACGACAGAGTCAGCGCTCTAAGCCTAAAGGCTTATCAAATTTTGCAGTTAAAATAGAAAACGAAAAGAACATTTCACAGAATATTTTAAAACTACACTCATTCTACATGCAAGTGCAAACATTGAAGCTGTTTCTGCAGTCACAGAGGAACATTCTTCTCAGACTGTACATTCCTACAGAAACAAGAAGCCAGTAGCACAATCTGTAGTATTTCCACAACCCTGCCACGAAGTTGGGAAGACATATACCTTAAACCCCAGAAGAGGCGGTCGAGAGCAGCTTGTCACAAACTTGAGTAGTTTGCATTTCTCTTCATCAGTGAAGCTTTCTACAACTCTCCAGAATATTTTAATTACGGGATGGTCTGCTGTGTAGCCACCTAAAATGAGATTTAAATGACTTACAGGTAGAATAGCTTTATGCAAGAAATAAATTCTTCAGAAAACCTAGCATCAATCTTGAAAAGCTTGGGGAAAATACTATACCCAGCAGGCTTACATTGCTGACTTCCAGTATCAACAGATCTCTTTGATCACTGCATTTTCAGTTTCTCATTCATTGCTTACCCACGGCTACTATCTCCCTTAGCTTCTTAACTGCAGTTTTCTTCTTTACTCCAAGAGTTTGCAAAATCTGCAAGACTCAGCAAGTTATTTAATGAATCAACTTACCTTGAGGTAAGCTCAGATGTGAACTGATGGTGTAGGAGCCACCTTTTGACTACATTCACGATAAATGCAGGGAAAAATGAAGTAAGATACCTTCATTTCTCACAAGGGAAAAATATGAGCCCTCTCTTCAGGCTGTCTGAGAAATGGTAAGTATCTAAATGTGGTGGTAGAAACAACCATCCCAAAGTCATCTGCAGACTTATTTTCAGGGCAACCATACACAACATCAACTAACATCCATTTAGAAAAGGAATTACAAGTCTTCTAATTATCTGGCTAAAAACTTGTGTTTAAGTGTACAAATAAAATAAACTGCATACCTGTATCTTCCAGCATTTGTAAAATTAGGTTGTAACTTTACCCAGTCTTCTGAAATTCAAGCCCGTCTAGAGAGTTTGGCCAAAGTTAACAAGAATGATCCTACAACTTTTTTTTAAAAGCCAGGATACAAAGCAAGTTTTTTTATTCCTGTGTCAGTCATAATACAATTTTTTCTTTAAGTAAAATATACTTACCGGAATAGTTTGTGAAAGATTTAAGGTCATCCAAACTAATAGGAACCTGTGCACCAGAAATCAGAACCTAACATTGAAGGAAATTAGACAATTATATTACATGTAAAAATTAGCATTTAAAGCAATTGTTCTCTGTACTTTTAGGCAGAAGTACCTGTATTTCCTGTTGATCAAACATTCGAAGCCATTCAAGATTCACAACATTGGCCAGTCCCTGACGGAAAGCAAGGCAGTGCTGCCGAATTTGTTTGTTTAACCTGTAGTCTGCCACCAGATGGATGTATGCGATTCGGTTAGCGCTGGTAACAGGAATGTCTTTTCCACCTGGCTTCAGCTCAACCACCTATAAACACAACAATTTTCATTATCTTGATAAGCTTTAACTCTGCGTGCTGCACCCGTAAAATTGAACTGCAAAACACTCTAATAAGTGATGTATATATTTGAAGTTCACTAGACTATATTCAAGAATATTCACCCCAAAGGTAAAAGATTATGACAAGTTATAAAGGTAGAGTTTTTTTCTGTTTACTCATAAGAGCACACTCTATGACATCCAGTTCTTAGACCTAGACCTCCAGCTGCTACTGCAGCTGACTGCATGGCCCTGTGGTTTATTACCAGGAAGCAGATTCGGCAAAACTTCAGGGTCTTTCACAGCAGATGGTGTGTAATACTAAATTCACCACTGCAAGTCAGACAGAAGCTGAGGTGAAAATCTTCCCCATGGCAAGCTTGCCCCTAGCTTCACTGATGCTAGTAAGTGCCCAGAAGAGTGAGTAGCCTTGGATAAGCACAGAGCTCGCACACACCACGCTCTCCTTCCCATTGCATCAAGCAAGCTCTGCTTGACTGGCTAGGCTGCAGGATCACACTACGGTAAAGGCAATGTCCGCTGAGTCAAAATTAACATTCTGATACAAGTCTAATTTACAGAATGATAAGCATTCACAATTGAAAATCCAAGTTATACATGTTCAGTACTTTCAACAAAAATAAAACAACAACAAAAATATCAAGCCTAAACCTTGTTTTTCTACTGAGAAGTTGTTCTCCTTCAAGTACACCAAGATACCTCAGCATGGAAAAACTTGTAATAAAAAAAAACCCAAAACAAAGATACTGTAATTGCATTAAGATATAAACCAGGATCAACAGTAGTAGTTATTAAAACACCACTGACCTTTACATATTCTACTCTTTACTACAAAATTATAATTTTGCCGAGTAGTAGCCAAATCTGAAGGGATAATCTGAGCACCAAGATGATGATTAAAAAGCTGAAAAGCTGAGTTACAGTCACCTTCTAAAGCCTTCAGAAGAAAGTTTGTTTTTTCTACACTCTGAAGTCAACAAGCAATTTTTTAGTTTTATTCTAAACAAATCTGTATTTCAGTCTGTGGTAACAATCACATCTTCAGAGCACAGAGAATTAAACACGTGAATAGCTTCTTTTGTAACATGCTACCTAATAATGTGAGCTGTTCCAATACTAAGGAAAACGCAAAGTGGTAAGATTAAAAATTCATAGTGCTTTTGAGCATTCAGATTTTTACTTGATTCATAGGTTTTTAAGGCCAAATGAGAACACTAAAATCTGTGAATCTGACCTCCCAGATAACACAGCTCAGAGGATTCTGTCTAGAGATTCCTGTATTTGACTCAATAAATCCACAGATGAGTTAGAGCACATTTTTCAGAGAGACAGGCAATCCTGGTGTAAGAACTCCCTGTGATGGAGTATTTACCACTTTCCTTGATAAGCTAGGACAACCTGAATTACAATAGGTGTTAAAAATATGTCTTGCTTCCTACTTTAATCCTTCAACTACAAGCTTCTTGCTTTTGTTACGCCTACAGTGAAAAAGCTCATCAATACTCCACCATGTCCGCGTGCAGGTAGTACTGACTATACTTAAATCCTACTCCCTGAAGAATTAAGTAAAACGAAGGTGTCAGTTTAGCTGTTTAATAACCTGCACACATCAGCGTGCTCCCTCCTGAGCGAGTCCCCCTAACCACAGCCATGGGCACCAGAGGCAGGATGGCCTTCTCTAGGGTCCACCCTTTGCGGAGCCTGGCATGCGATGCAGCCGGCCAGTCTGGGGGACACAGGCCAGTACCTGGTGCCACTGACTGGCCTGGGGGTCAGGATATTTTTACTGGTAAAGTCCACAAGGAGTATTAACAGAAGTATGGGACATGTTCCACACTGCAGTGGAAACATCTCATGACAAGGGACACCTGCACTGCTAAGCCTTTTCCCCTGCTACTGCAGGCAACAATGCCTTCTAGAAATGTACTGTGTTTCACCCCACTATAGCAGTTTTACTACTGTCACTGGGAAGCTAGTCAATAATTGGATTCATCTGATGATTAGAAACATCCTCATTTCCACTTCCAGTCCAATGGGTAAAGTTTGTTTATATCCACTGTTCTTATTCAATACTGCCCTATAGCTTAACCAGCTCTTTCCTTCCTCCTCAAGTACAGCCATGATGTATTACTTACCGGCAGCAACATCATTAATCTTCCCAGAGCCTTTTTCAATGAACTAAAATAAGTCAGGTTCTTTTAATCTCCTCTATAAAATACTCTTATTACAAAGCCTAACTAGATCCGGAAGCTTTCTCTTACTAGTTATTTAAATTCTTGTCCTCGTTAGCGTTACAGGATCAGAGCTACCAGTGACATTCCAGATGAACAGATCATTGCTGAGACCTCACCACTACTAACACGTGGCCATCTGCCCACCTGCAGATCTTCTGTTTGTTTTGCAGAACTGCATAATTACCTCTTCTGTTGTCAGCACTTCACCAAATACAATTCCTCTCTTTGAAGTATGGACACATTGAATTTGGCCATATTAGAGCATATTTGTGTACCACCTAGCTCATCAAGCTTCTCTTAGGAATATGGAGACCAACAATAAACTAATTAATAGTTATTATTCTCTTTGCATGCACCAATTTCTGTGGCCTCAGTATTGACAGAAGAAGATGCCTGAACTGACTTCCTTCCTAAAATTGCAAAAGGGAACTACTGGCAGGGTGTTCTAGAAACTGCTGTGTTTTAAGACTCATCCTAGCACTCAGTGAAGCAAAACATCTAACCTTCCCTGCAGGTCAGCAAATAGAGATCGGGACACAGATTAATTCACACTTCTGTTTGCATTATAATAGTATTGTCTCCACAGTGGTCTAAGGATGTCGGGAAAGCTGTACTTGCTTTATAATAAAAGCTATTCTCTCTCCCTGTAATGTTCTTCCTGGCAATCAGAGAAAAAAAAAGTGTCATACTGTTTCTGACCACCATTTTTAGAAAATAGGAAAAAATACAATTTTTCAAAAATCCTATTTTTGCTTTTATTTTTGTATTTTTCAGTAGCAAACCTTGATTTCAGATCCAACCACACTTCCATAGACCCCTTCCTCGCCCCAACCCTGCACTGCCACCAGTTAGACTACAGCAATCAGTTAACCAAATTTCCTGGGGTTTTCCAGTGATCTAACTATCCATTTTAATGTAAGATTAATTCTACCACTGTTCTGTCAAAATATCATCACAGTCTGAAACAAAAGGGCTAATGTAGCAGGAGCAATAAATATATTATGCCGTAAAGGCTAAGAAGGATGTAAAACAGAAGACAGAAAATAGTAACGCTTGGGCTGGCAGTAAAACAATAGTAAATGCAGATGCAGTTCACTTTTTACTTGTTCGTTATTTGCATGGCGTTTTAAAGGGACTATTGCAGAATTCCCACTTAATTCTAAGTGTCAGGAATGATTGTTGAAGGGTTCCTTTTCAAAAAGGCCACAACACAATTTCTTACGTCTGCAGATTTATCAGCTTGCATTTTTATTTTTATCCACCCAACTCTGGCCACTAGATGGTGCAGCATAGTAACGCAGCTTACACGGGATGGGCCAGAGCAGAAAGCTACCCTACATGCGCTGACTTGTGTCATCACCCGATTTTCTATTTTGTAGATCTAAGTTTAAACAAACAAATTTAACTTGGTTCACTATCAAAATCGCACATTTTAAAAGCAAATCATACCTATGATTTAGATAAGTATTCAGATCATTCAGACATTACCACAGATAACTGAATTGGATTCCATGTTCACAAATTATGTGAAAAACCTCTGAATAAAGGTTAGATACTCAGAACTACAGTTGCATGCGCTTAGTTTTCTTGACTATAAATTCAATTACGTTTCTGCAAATATATAAAAAAAGTGCTTAACTTACATTTATATTCTAATTTAAAACCACCACAGTCTCTTAAAAAAAAAGTAAATCTCTATTTTATGTATGATTGCAGTTCAAGTGAACGTTTCAGATGATCATTGTAAGTTATTATATCTAGTATTTCAAACATTAGCATAATAATGAAATAAATAACACACCAAAATCAGAAAAGCCAGGAATAACATAATATTTGTCTAGCAGAATTCAGGGGATTTATATGCTGGCTTATTGATAATTATCTGTCACACAAAGCTGCTTTGTAACGTGATTACGGGCAGACAACAGCAAGTCTCTGTTGGTAGACAAACAATGCTAGCTGCTGCTCACACAGATCTGGCAGTGGCAGCTGCTTCCCAAGCTAATGGAGAAAAAGCGAGTATTTCGAGGGTAAATGAGAAATATTTTAGGAAAAAAAAAAGGGACCTATCATCTAGGGGTTTTTTGTGCGTATGAAGATGTAAGTCATATCTCCAATTCCATTTCAAAAAGCACTCTTATAGACAGTCAAAAACTCTTACAAACTTTTTAGGACAGATGAGAACATTTTGTCTTTTCTCTTGGGACTGATCACTTTTGTTCACATCACCCGTAAAGTTTTTCCCCATTCTGAAAGGAAGTAGATAAAGGTTTTCTTTCTTTCCCTGTCATCTGCCTTCCAGATGTTTAGACAGGAAGGTAGGAGATTGCATTTGAATGCCTAAGAATGCATTTTCCATAAGTGTTATAAATCTGCCTGAGAAGGATCAGCCTCAACTTTAAGTGTTTTGTTTCTGAAAAACCTCCAGTATCATTCATCTAAGCCACTGTATCCTAGTAAAGAAATTGCCAAGACAGAATCTTTCAGAATTATTTTTAAGGCTTCAAAATTTTCTCTCAGGGAAATTTACAGGCAAAGAACTTTCCTTTAGTGAGTCAACATATTTTCAGCAACAGCAATGGCATTCACATTTCTATACTTCTATCACCTAACTCATCAAGCTTCTCTTAAGAACATGGACACCAACAATAAACTCACTAGAAGTTATTATTCTATTTCTATACTATATGGATTTCATAGAAACTGCTGCCACATATATTACACCATTTTCCATGGATTTGTGCTTCTACACTTTATTTATGGAGACTTCTGATTATGAGTCTTCTGAGCATATTCAACTGTTCTGATCCATGTCATCTTAAGCATCAATGTTTGAGAAGGCTCAGTGGAGTACAGAATCTAACATTTTTGAAGGAATAACCTTCCTTTCTTCCTTTGCGCAGCCACAAAACTCACTGTCCTCATTTGAGGGGGTGGCGGCTGGAAAGAAGAGGTATTTTCTTGAAGATAACAGGAGAAAAAAAAAAAAATCAATATACACAGCTACTTCAAGG
>Ga0181612_158127_pt1 | contig 19546 bp, 11 predicted proteins | sample HoacroProtozoa21_FD_119630 | JGI IMG/M metagenome (GOLD analysis project Ga0181612, IMG submission 119630) | Hoatzin crop microbial communities from Cojedes, Venezuel. Combined Assembly of Gp0051906, Gp0051904, Gp0051908 | reverse complement strand
TAATGTGTGGGTTTAAAAAAATAGAAACTATCAAGTTTCATACTTCTCTGTAGTGGTGTAACTGATGTGTTTGTGTGTGTATCCTGGGGTTATCCATGTGATACAGTAATTTGCAGAGACTTATGATACATATCAGAGCCATATGATAAACTGCATTTGTCACGCATGACCCTGCAGGGTTTCAAATGGGAGCATTCATCTCCTGGAGAAGAAAAGGCAATGGTTCCCCTATTTATAGCTTCACTTAGTTCTGAGGAAGCAGATATTGGAAGTCACACCTTTATGGTTTTAGTCATTTCTCTAATGTGTCTTGTCATGTTCCTGTCCCCCCAAGGACTGCTAAACTTCCAGTACGTAGGGAAGCTGACTTTTTACAAGCTCAGTTGCAGTCAACACTGAGCACTGCAGTCAACACTAGCTCTTCTTGTGCACAGTCTGTTTTCTGTTTGGGATTTTTTTTTGGTGGCAGGGATGATCTCTGGCCCGAGTACCTTGGTAAACTGTGTGAGAAATAAAACCTAGAGAAATATCTGCATGTGATTTTTCCAAAATCAGTTAGGACTGTCAGGCTGACTGACCTTTTGAAAGTGGGTGACAGGTACTTAGTTGAAAATGCCCTGGGTTTATAGTATTTGTGTAGAAATGGTTTCTCACCAAGCTTTAACAGACAAGAATTTTAATAGTTCCGTCCAGGACTTGAGTATTGTGAGTGGGGTCTATGCAAGAATTCATTCCCTGCATCCCACCTACCACATCAGGGAAGGCCCAAATCTTTCCTTATTTCTCAACAGGAATGAAAAAATGAATATGAGTATGACATAAGAAGACCATTCCTACCATAATTTGCATAGTGATTCGAATTAATTTTTGTCTTACCTTGTGAAACAGGCCTTATGCTGGAAGGGAGGTGAGGATGATCATGATTCCTCTGTGAGCAGGTGGACTGGCATCTGACACTGTCTTAGAGTACTGACATTCACATTGTGGTCTCTGCAGCAGATTTGGAGATTCTGCCAGACTGGGTAAATGACAATCCATTCACAACTGGCTGAGGGGTTGGGACTAGTTCTCAGCGGGTCAGTTAGCCCAGAAGTGCCTTGCCTTCCCAGGTGCTCTTTGGTGGGCTGATTGTGATCCTCAGGCTGAGGTTCTGAACACCTGGAGGAGGCAGCATGAGCTGGCTCGTGCTGAGATTAGAGACCTGAACCTGGGAAAACATACATAACTTTCTTCCATGCTCTGGAGCAAAAGAGGGTGTGGTGAGATGAGCGCCATCTGAAAAGAGGTCTTCCCCTGCTTTTATGAGAGTGGGGGAACTGCACTCCCCATCTCATTTTTCCATACTTTAACCTCTACCTCAGCCTCTTCCTTTTTTCCATTGGAAATAGCACAGCTGAAGACATTTGCCTGTAATGTGCAAATAGTACCTCTGCCTTGGCAGACCTATCTGAGCTGTCACTTTCCCTGAGAACCTCTCCCATTCCACATCAAAGAGATAGTGGCTGGTGGTATTTTCCACGTGCACATGAAGGTCTGTCTCATCCATTCTTGCAGCCAAGGAGGTTTTCTTTATTGCCTTCTCTTGCTCTTGGCTCATTTCTACCTGTGCCTTCTGTGTCTGCTGTATTGCACAGTACACACTACTGATTGCTTCACCAACAGGTTTTACCATGCTAGTGGAGAAAAAAACATCCTGCAAGTACCAAGGAATGACATGAGTTGACAGTGCCTTACTGTTGTCCTTTCATTCAGTGCTGACAAAGGGAATTACCTGCACCCCTGTCCTGGACTGCAGCTGTGTCATTGGCTGTAGAAATGGACATCAGCTTAGAAGTCAAGGCAAGGGCAAGTGCCATTTGTGCTGCAGCTGAGGTTTGGTAATGAGACATCTTTCTATTTACCTCTGCTCGCATGGGCTGTTTGCAGGTGTTAGCTCTACTCAAGGTTTGGTGGATTTTTTTCTTAGAAAAGATGTTGGTGTCCTCAGAAAGTTGCAGGAGTCTCTCTCTGCAGCCAGGGATAAACTCTTGGAGGGTGCATGAAGGCCAACTGTACTTGCATCTCACTCTCTGCAATATCTTGCTTTTTTTAGCCTCAGGGTGGATTGTAGTGTCACAGGCTCTACACACATGCAGGAAGGGACAGTGCTTGCCTAGGAAGATAAATGGCAGAGACTGCGAGGGACCTGGCATATGAACAAACCAAGCAGCCAAATGGCTTACACAGCTAAACTGAAAGAAAAGCCCAAGGAAGGCTTGCTAGGGAGGGCAGTGGTACCTGTACTGGTCTCCCAGTGAGAAGAGTTGGTGGCAGGGGAAAAGCACCAAGCTCAGTGCATGGTGAGGAGGGAGAATAAGGAGAACAGGGGAGCGTAGCTGAGACAGAAAGGCAGGCTGGGCATTGACAGGGTCAGGGGAGGGCAGAGAGGGCTGAACACAGTGGGTGATGCAGCCAGTAAGGAAAGAGCCTCTGAGCTCCAAGTCCCCAGGCAAATAGCAGAGGGCTGGCAGGAGGCTGGGAAGTCCTCTCCCTCCTGTTGCTGTTGCATGGCAGAAGGGAGGGGAGGATCTCTAGGTTTGCTTTGTTCCTTGACAAAGAAGGAAACAATTGCTGTGACTGCAGAAGCATGGTTCCCTTCTGAAAGAGGAAGCATCCATACGTGTCTCACTATGGGCCAACTTCTGAGTTTATTTGCAGCAGCACAGAACTGGAACAACTCACATTGACTTCATGGAAGTCTTTCTGATTTTGAATCAGGGATCGAACCAGTGCCACCACGTCAAGAAGCTGGTGGCAAAGAGAGAGTTTGTAAGGCGCAAAACCTCTCACCTCAGCACAGAGACTGAGTGTTGAACTAAGCTCTCTCTCCTTCCTTGCTACCTGCTCCCCTGCTTCTTGCCAGCTGTCCATTGGTCTTTTGAGAGGGAACATAAATTATGCTTTGCTTGCCCTTGTACACATGTGTTTCCTTTCTGTGCCTCATGTATTCACAAACACAAAAATTTTCATGACTCCATTCCTTCTCCTTTTGTAATGTACACTCACCACTTTCGTGGCTCCCTTGTGTTTGAGGCAGGATATGGGCAGGAAATAATAACACAAGATTCAAACTGGAAAAATGCAAACCTATTATCTGGGGGAAAATAAACCCAAACTTAGCTATTCAGAGGGCGGGAGCAGTTGGAACTTGCTTAAGAAATAAAGCTGGAAGCATCTTAACAGGGACAGCAGACAGAGAGCTGGAGAAGAGCTTGCAACGTGATACAGCACTTAGTGGGGGAGAAGGCAGCCAATGTCGTTTGAAGCTCTTCAGATGCTGATATCCCTCTCACATCCACAAATTTCAGAGCCATATTTGACACTCAGAGAAGCCCTATCAGTGGGAATGACAGCAAAAGCTGAAGGTTCTGATTGCTGAGAGGATTTGCCTCAAATTCAATGTCAGGGGATCACTCTAGTGTAGTCCCAGCAGTGCTGTGGGACTGAGGAATTTCCTGGCTGGGCTGTGGTACCTTCATTCTAGACAAAGCCAGAGGCATCATGCCCCTGTGCAGCTCCATGCTGAGAGTGTGGGGGAAGACATGAGCTAGACAACGGGGAGGAGAAACGGAGCATTCACCACATTTCCTGGCTCTAAGAGTGATTAGATATGCAGAATTAAAAGTCTGGGCTTTTCAACTTCAAGTGTTCTTATGAAGGGTAATGTTTTGTGAATGCAGAACAAAAATCAGAAAAACAACTCAATTTCACAAAATGATTGTTTGAATTTGATAGGTATGTCTAGGGACCGCCATCTCTGTAAGCCATGTGGTCAACCAGACAAAAAATGAGAATGAATGAATTGAAGCAAAGGTCATGGCAGACTGGCAAAGAGTGCTCTCAGGTGAAGAACTCTTGGAGGTGGACTAAAGAAATGCTTAGGAGGATGTTATTTGAGGGGATTTTTGAACCTTGGACTGAAGCTTAAGGGTAACCCCAAAGGTGCAGGTCCTGCCTTGCTAAGAACAAATATTGCATGTCCTGTGATATACAAGAGCATTGATCTACTTTGTAATACTAGTCCAGATTGGACTAGCGGGTGAAACTGAGCAACGTGAGGCACAGGCTGAATAACCTGCAATAATAGCTCTGCAGTGGCCAGGTTTGGTATGAATGATGAGCGTACTGGATCAGGGTGAAACACAGAGGAGCAAGGGGCAACACCATCTTCATCACTTCCAGAAGAACAAGGCAAAAGCCTTCTGAGTGCAGTGTCTGATTCTCTTCACAGTACTGCTGCGTGTGTTGGGGTGAACAATATGCAGGCAGGGTGATAGGTCACTCCGTTATTCCATTGCTATTACTGTGGCCAAAGAGGCAGTGAGCAATGTGGTAAGAACTCCCATGTGGTACTTGAGATGTAACTCAAGTACCTTATAGCTAGTTATAGTCCTTAAGCTGGTGATGTTTTCCACAGGTGGTGGGGAAGGAGGTCATTCTGCCTCACAGACCACTTGCAGAGCAGCTATTCCCAGCAGGCATCACCAGCAACTCCATCTGGCTGCCTGTGGAGTCCTTTTCTCTGTGAGAAAAGTGGTGTAGCTGAGGGGAAGGGAGGTAGCAATCTCCTTCGATCCCTCCAAGGTTCATGGCAAGGACAGTTCCGTGTGACTCAGAAGCAGTGGTGCAGCTGGGCAGACCAGCTCTAATCAGGCAGTGAATGCTTGTGGGCTGCACTGCTGCTTATGGAGGTTCCTCGTGCTGCCTCCCATCTGCTTGTTCCAGTCCAGTGCCTCATGTCTCAGTGTAGGGCTGATATCCACGCCATGGGCCAAAGGGTGGGCGTGATGGAGCTCTGAAAGGTAACAGAGACCTCTGCATGTCACAGCTACCAAAATAAGTGATTGCAGAGTGAAAGCAGGGTGGAAACAGCAATGAAAAAGGAAGCTGCAAAGTGTTTAGTAGCTGACCTGCACCTTGATCTCTCGGACGGGTTTTACTGCTATCTCTGCTTTTCCCATATGGAGGGAGCAGGACATGTGAGTGTGTTGGAGACATGAATTCCAAGCCTTTCTCTGTGCTGGAAACTGATCCCACCCAATACTCACACAAGAGGCAGCTGCTGGTTGTCCCACTCCCTGTGCTGGCTGGCAGCTGAGTCTGTCCCAGCAGCAGCTGGTGCTGCTTTACCTGCGCAGGTCACCAAGTATGCACTGATGCACTGTGTGCCTCCCAAAATGCCCGGAGAGTCTCTGAGGTCAGAGGCACTGAGTTACAGGAGATCTGTGAAGGTTTCTTCTCCCAGGAGAGCAGTCTCTGAAGGCAGGCTGCTGCTCAGCCAGTGCCTTGCTGGGTACCATGTGCTATTTGTAAAGCTGAGTTCTTAATACAAGAAAGGCCAGCTTGTCACTGTGATTTAAGAATCCTTTTGCTGTCTAGGGAAATGTCAGCAGGCAGAAACAAGTAATGGGAGGGTTTGACCCAGACACAAAGAAGCTGTTGTTTTCTGCCTGTCCCAGCTGCTAGTGGTGTTGGGTTGCTCAATGCTGCTTAGCAAAGCAGCTTTGGAATTTCTCTGCCTTCTATGAAGGCTGAAGACACATGAAGTGAAATGCCTCTGCTTGAACAAACACCTGCCAGACTGTCATGGGAAGAGCAGTGATGCTGAAATGCAACAGGGTGAGGACTGGTATCAAGCCCAAACTGGGAGTCAGGGAGAATCCTCTGGCAGAGCTGGCATCTTATTTTTCGTCATTCAGTTTCCACCTGCAGGTGTAATCGATACCCAGTCGAGAAGTGACTGAACTTGTCCGTTGTTGCTGCTGCTGGGTTTCAGCTGCACAGAGCAGTGGGGAGGAATAGAGGGGAGGGGATGGGTGTGAAATTCCTGTCTCAAGAACCACAGAATCATTTTCATGCCAGTGATACTTTCCTATTTGCTTTCCCCCAAGGCGGCCCCTCTCACCTTGGAGACAGTGTGGCACCTGAAACCGTGGGCCACATGACCATGAGGTTATTTACAGCTGCAAAGTCAGGAGCAGATGACATTTTGCAGGTCAGAATCCTAGCTAGGGGAGTCTGAGAGATGGACGTGGAGGAGCTGGGGTGTTTCAGAAGAGGATATCAGGGTGACAAACTTCTAAGTGATCCTGGCTCAAAGAGCCTGTGGTTTAGCAGAGGAGAGTGGAGGTTGTGTTGTGCCTACACTTGGCCCACAGATCTGCTTTCTGGTCCATCCCACTCTTGATGGATGGCTCAAAGAAGATCCTTCTGTGTGCAGGCTTGTTCGCAGCTGGTGGAAACTTGCCCAAGGCATCCTTGCCTACCTTCATCAGCAGTAGTGAAGGGACCTTCATCAGCGGTAGTGAGAGGGAAGGGACACATCAGAAACGATCCATGTCAAGGGAGGGGAGGAGTTGCAGGGGGGTGGTGCAGATCTGCATCCTCCACTGGTGTGAAGAGCCACAAGCTTTTCCATGCAGTAACTGTTTTTCCTACGCAGACCTCGCATCTCCTGGAACTCAGAAACATAGAAACCAGCAAGCATCTGTGTCCAGTTTGTTCCATCCCTGTATTTGCCAGATTTAAGGTCCAGGCCATTAAAGCAATTAGGTCTAGTTATCGCAGAGAGTGTCCTCACATACCTGCTGTCTGAGCACACTGCATCTGTAAAAGGCTGGTGCCAGGCAGTCCTGTGCATTAGACCACTCTCAAAGGTGACCCCTGGTTGTAGAAAGCTCTGCCAAATGGGATCTCAAGTAAGAAAACAAGAGTCAATGTGAGCACTTCAAATGGTCAGTCCCGACAAAGACCTCATCAGAAGGACCTCACAGGGCTCTGTGCTAACACTAGTGCTATTCAACACACTTGTCATGTTCTGGAAAGGAACGTCAACAGCAAGTTAACAGTTTACTCATGGCCCACAATTAATTATTCCACAGAGGCAATCTAAAGCTGACTGCAAAGGGTCGCAGAAAATCTCCTGGCACTGAGTGGCTGGGCACTCCCTGGCAGATGAAATTTAGTGGCGGGAAATGCAAGGGAATTCCACAAGGAAGAAAAGACCCTGGCTCTACAGATACACTGAGCAGCTCGAAGTCAGCTGCTGCCAGCAGAGAAAGAGATCTTGGATTCATTGCAGACGGTCTGCTGAAAACACTATCTCAAGACTCTGCAGAGGTCAAAAAGCCAAACAGAAATGTCAGGAATGAGTACAGAAGAAACAAAGAACGTGATTATGCCTCTGTATACTTCATGGTCTGCTGACAGTTTGAAAGCTGTGAGTGCTTCTGATTACTCCTTTGAAGAGCACAGAGAAACACTAGTAAGAATAGAGAGGACGTAAACAGTGATCAGAAGTAGGAGATAGTTTCTGGGCAAGCATAGATTTCTAATCTTGGAAAAGAGATATCTGAAAGTGAATCACAAATGGGATGGAGAATGTCAACAGAGAACTAACATTCATGCAGTCCCATATCACAAACACTAATGGCAACTGAAAACATGATTAGGCAGCAAGTTTAAAACAAACAAGCTATGGACTTTTCCATGTAGACATCAAGGAATAATGGAATTCATTGCCACAGACTGTTGTGGAAGATGATGCAGGAATGGGTTGGGCATTTCTATGCAGCATATTTCCTTTTTGTGACTGTTGAGTGCAGCAGCACAGATGCTACCTTTGCATCAGAAGTGTCCTAAACAGCAGGCTGATGGAAGGTGATGGGATGTAGTTTAGCTTCCTCTGTTTCTTATGCTTCTTTCCTTAATACCTGGTGACTGTTAGAGAAGAGATACTGGTTCTTCAGTCTTGGCTAGTACAGGTCATCTTACATTTTTAGTAAAATTTGTTTTTTCTACAGTAATTTCCCAAATTATTACCTGACAGCTGGTGAGGTATTATAGGAGAAGTTGAAAGTGAAGCAATGAGCTGGAGAAGACTGCAAACTTCCAGATGGAGAGCTGACATCTCTTATGGACATTATGTGCTAGGCCACATCATAAACCAGAAATAGGGACTTTTGAGTGAAATTAAGCAAAGATTGTGGTCATGTTTTTAAAATGAGAAAAGCATTGTTTTCCCTATTAGCTTTGTCAGGACAGTAGATGACCTTAGACATTTAGGAGACAGAAGAGAGACATAGTCTTCCCTCATTGGACAAACAGTAAATATGCTCTGGCTGTCTGATCCAGTTACACCTGTCCAAGCAGGAAATGCCAAGTTCCATGTCAGCAATGAAATTTGGATTCTGTGTATTTGCAACGGTGAGTAGAACATTTGCAGATATAACTGAGAGCAAAATTTGTCCCCAGGGATGCTGGTCTTTCCAGCTTGCACAGATTCATTGCTTGGGGATGAATTTCAATTGAGGAGAATAATTTTGCATTAATAAGCTGGAAGGAGGTATAAACTGTCCACAGACAATCTTTGCAGAGGGAAAGATAACTAGCTACAAGTCCAGGACCGTGGGGTACTGGCAACAGAAACATGTTGGTTGTGGCTTAGCACAGTTTCAACCAGCACGCGGTCCTGCCCACAGCCTCTCCAGGGGTGTTTCACAATGTAAGATCCTGTCACAGCTCTGGGAGGGGTAGAATATACTTTTTGCAAACAGCACTATCTTTTGGTTTATTTGGCCCTTTCCAATTCAAATGCCTTAATTGCTGATGTCTGCTATGTCTTAATGACCAACCTCTACTCAGAGACTACAGCTTTTAAGATGATACGTGTCCTGAACCATTTCAGCTGTGGTTCTGCTTTTTTTCTACTGTTCCATTCTGTCCAGTTTCTGACTCCACCTTCTCTGCCTGCCCACCCTCCTCAGTAGACGATGTTTTTCCATTTCATTTTATGAGACAAACGTAAGACATTCTCATCCCCTCCCCCAGGCCTGGAGAAGAAAAGACCACATCTGGAGGCCATTCACAGCTGGAAGGTCTCTTCTGACATTCCTTGTTTTGAAATCCAACCCATGTAACCTTCTGTTTAAATACTCTGTGCAGGCATGGCAGAAAGGGGCTTGGTGAGAGGAGTCCCTGAAGAAGCCTGTGACCCCTACATCCTTTTTGCAAGTGCCAGGCTTCAAGATTATTGACTTTCTTCCCCACAAGGCAATTGTTACATGGGTTTAGGGCTTCCTAGTTTTGAGGTCTCCAAATACCCACTTCAAAAGCAATTCAAAAAAAGGGACTTTATTCTTTTGTGGTGTTAAACATACACAGCAACAGTTAAATGAAGCTGTCTGAAGCATTGTGTAAGTTTCACAACTTATTTTGTCCAAACAGTCCAGCCGCTGACCTGTGGGCTGCATTTGGTCTGTAGAGCAGTTCACCCATGCTCCTGGTGACATTGCCACCACCGAAGAGTAAAATTTCTGGTCGCTTGCATCCTCCCCACCCACTTAGATTAAATTGCTGTAATCTGACCCCTGCTTGCCAAGAAGGTGAATAACTTGTAATTCCATTTGAAATACCTTGGAACAGAGACTTGTTATCTCTGCCTTTGCTTAGCCTGTATATGCTTTCCTCAGTGACGGCATTACTGAGTGCTTTACAATGCTAGCAACCACATTCATCGCTGTCGTAAATGCCCCCATCGTGACTAACAGGACAAAGATCGTTGAGTTGCTGGTCTGGTATTTAGGGCCTGGCACAGAGGAAGCAGGTGTGTTTTTTCCCTATTAAAAAAAGAAAAAAAGCGAGGGAGGGGTGTCCTGTTTGTTTCCTAGTGGGATTCTGTCTGCTCTTCTGTTCTGATAACGGCCAACAGCTCCCTGTGTCTCGTAACACTTCCCTTTCCTGGTAGAGCTCACTGTTTGGGCTGTGCAATAGCTTCAGGTGTTTCACACTGTATCTGGTCTCTGGGACTCAAATGGGTTCAGCCACCTTAACTTCTGATGTCACATGTTGCACTCACATCTGCTTGCCTGGAAATATCTTCCTCAGTGTTCTTATATTGCAAATCTCAGTAGACTAGAGAGGTGATATTCTTCTATGTTAATAGAATTTGGGAAGCATTCATGGTTGGTAGTTGAATTTTTGCTCTTAAAGTAAGTGATTCTTATTCTGAGAAGAATAGATATATGTGTATGTATATGCACTCAAGAGGTGGAACAATACATTATAAAATAGCAGTATCAATTTTCTAGTTCTTGACCCCTGAGAGACTGAAAGCATCCATTCACCTTTTAAAAGTTAACTATTGCAAGGTATGATTTAGGCTGTTGTCTTTCACTTCATACTACTACAGGTACTGTTCAGCTCATGTGTCTTAGCTGAGAGGATAGTCATAAACCACCGAACAAGAGTGACTTAAACCATGACGCAATTCATAGGGACTTGGCTGATGCAATTTAGCTTTCTAGACTGCCCCATACAATGTAATGTAATATTACACACATATCTGGTCCATATTCAGACTACGTGCTAACCTCAGTTTGACTTGCGTGTTGTGACTATTTCTTTGAGCAGACTGCAAGGGGTTAATAGCTCTGGGGAATAAGTCACTTTTTCTTTTATCATGCTAGAATTGTTCTTTTGTGTGATACAGTCACCAGAACATCTGGAATAGGCATGTATTTAGGGGAACATGGCTGCTTGTGCTTAGAGGTAAAGTGTCCCTAAGGCTTATACTCAAAAGAATACCTTTGTAGTGCTGCGGTTAAATTTGCACGGGTATGAAAGACAAGCACAATGCTCAGTACTCTTACTGACACCTTATGCTAAAAGTTTTTATGAAACATACCAAACTATATTATTACTAATGATTACTACTATTATCTGCTCTATGGCAATGGTGAGAAGCTAGGGCCCCAACATGCTAGGTGCTGGTCAGTAATATAATGAGCCACCACTGTGCTTAGAGGTAAATCTGATGCTGAAATGTAACAGTCATCATGGTGTGGCCACCACAGAGATCTGGGTCCCTGTTTCAGAGTGCAAGGGTTGGCCTAGAAGAAAGTAATTTTCTTTTTAAGTGCTCTTCAGTTTGGATGCTTTGGGGAATACATGATATCATACTAGATGTGTGATGCTGACCCTCCTACCTTGGTTATTTTCTTGCTGGTGACTGCATGGATCTCATCAGGACCAGTGAGACCTGCCTTTGCAGACAACCAGTCTTGTCACACTAGGATTGTAGGCCCTTCACCTGCTGTGGGCAGCTGGAGATGGTCACAGCTGCTGTTCCCACAAACTGCTCTGAAATTGTGGTTTCTTCTCACTTCTGAAAATCTGTTTTTTGCTCCCAGCATTGCAAACGGTATGCTTCCTTTTGACAGGGGGTGAACCAGGGCAGGACAGGGCTGGGTCGGGCAGTTCTTCGGAAAAGCTGGGCTTGCACACACAGTGATGAAATTTTGTGTTGGAAAGATGGAGGCAAGTGGAACACACTGCTTAAGGGAGAAGATCCAAAAGAAAATAGCTGGAGTAATGGAAAGAATTTGAGTGAAAGGAAATTTTCAGTTGAATATCAGGAAATCTTTGCTAGCAACTGACTTTTGTTGGTGTGTGGAATAGCTTCCCAAGGGAAACACAGTAATGGAAGTCTAGCCTATCAGTTCTGCTCTCCAAAACTGGACTGGACACAGGAGAACACATTGCAGGCCAGGAAATAAACTTACTTTGGCTGGGACCAAGACTATGGGTGTAACCCTGCACCGTAAAAAATCAATGCAAGTGTTGTCAGTGACCTCAGGGAACATAGACTCCTAAACAGTAATCCAGTAGCTGATTTCCCATCTCTCTTCTACACTCAGAGGTGTTTCTTGTCAGTATGATCGTGGTGGCAGAGTCGCCATGCCTTTCCAATCAATTCTGCTGCTCATTCTCTTCAGGCAGCTGTTAAGAAATGGTTCAAGAGTCTCTGAGATGCAAAGAGCATTGGGAAGAGGGATCCAGATCTACTTGGGTGGGAAAGAGCACATCTACCCTGTGCAATGTGCACAAGGGCTGTAAAGCTGTGTTTATTTGATTAATTGAAACTCACCCCAGCCTCTGATCTGTCAGGAGCAGGGAAAGGGAAAGGAATAGATGCCTTTTCACCACACTGGGTCTTACTCCACTTGTGCCCTCTGCTCTCCTGGGACTCCTCTACCCAGCAGACTTTACGGCAGAGGCAGGTGACACTTTTGTGCTCTCTTGTTCTGATGACTGGTCCCAGTGGAAGTCTCTGTCTCTTGCCAGATGTATCCTTGAGGACCCACACTCCTCACACTCTTTACAGTCCTCCCCAATGTTCCCCAGCAATGCTAAGGTATGTTAGTGCTGGGGTGCACAGGGCAGCATGAGAAGGGTGGAGGCAAATAGCTGTGGTTTCAAAAGTAAATAATATAAGCAACAATAACCTCTCCACCCAGGTAATCACAGTGAACAAACATTCTGCATGTCAAAGGTGTTTCTGGAGATAAGGGTTAGCACAATAAGTCTCCTGCTTTCCTAGCTTTATCTAGTGCTCAGCACTTCATGCCACCTAGCTCTGCTGAAGGCGAAGCCTTGTCCCTCTAAGCAACAGTGAGTGCCCCTGTACAAGTTACCAGTCTTTTTTTTCAAGGGGGAGTCTTTGTGCTGACAATAAGCTCCCAGTGTGGCAGGTATGGTGTTTTCCAAGGGGGCTGGATTAAGCCCCTAAACTTTGACTCAGAGAGTGCAGTATTTGTCTGGGGGAAGAGAGAAAAGGGGCAGATACAGAGTAAAACTCCTTCTGATGGCTGGAAAATTCAGTTTCATAGTTGCAGACTGCACTTGTGCTTGCAAAGCAGGCTGAGGCTTTTATTTTCCATTTTTTCTTTTTTAATTACCTATGAAAATACTGCTTTCTGGAGAAAATCTCATCTATGCAGCCAAGGGGAGCTCTACAAAAGAAGTCCTGGAGATTGCTGCTGAAGATTTGGCCTTGTGACCTTTCCTGCCATATATTACCGGCCATTTCCATGTTGTGACTGTTGCCTAGCAAGGTGGTGACAATTGTGCTGAGGCACAGTGACAGCTGTGTCACACCAGTGGGCTGGTGAGACTGAAACTCTGTAGTATTTGTTTTGCAACAGTGTAGTGCTTGCATCAGTATATCCCAAAGTCATAAGTGCAGGCATAGTGACAGGGTGACGCTGTCTGTGTGCTCACCTAGCTTCTACCACCAAGTTCCCTGCAGTGGCTCCCTGGTTTGATGTTACCAACATCCCTGCTAACAGAAATGACCGAGCCTTGCTGTGCTCACAGAGGCAAGAGGTAGAGTGGCTGTGGCAGTTCTGTAGGCCTGGGCATCTGAGCTTGGAACTGGGTTCAAGAGCAATGCCTTACATACAAACCCATCCTTTCATTCATAGTACAGCTATTTTTGCATTGTGATGTAGTGATCAAGACCACGATGTGTAATGGGCTGTGATGATACAGAAACCTTCTTGTGTACAGCAGGGTTAAAGGCAAAAATAATCAGCACAGCCTCAGCTGTATGGCTTGAAGCTTATCAATGGTCAGACTTCAGAAAGTATCTGCCAGGGGGACATGTCTTATCAGCAAGTGCTTCTAGTGAGGTTCCTACAGAGGTCAACTTTTAGCCTGATGGTACTGAACTCATTTATCAGGAAAAATCTAATTGCTGGCATATTTGCACGTCACACAAATAATCGTGGGGAAGGCAACAACCTCAAGGTCAGCTCAAATTGCACGGGCAGAGATGGATCTCTTCAGTGCATTTCAACAATGCAGTGCCACGGCTACCTTCTTGTTGCAAAGTGTGTGTGCGGGATGTGCCAGGGAGATTGGAGAGAGTATCCTGGAACACAGGGCAGCTATAAGAGGATATGGGCATCACAGTAAATAAGCTGTAGGCTGAAAACCTCAACAGTTTAGGAAAGACATCACTCTTAAATGTATGAGGGGAATGGCAAGTGTGACATTTTAATTTTTTCAGTCCCACTAACCTCTGTGTCCAAGATGAGCAGCTGAAGTGTAACTTGGCACCTGTTAAACTCTTGGTCCCCTAAGAACTAATGTCAGGGACCAGATTAGTGTATTGTCCTAGTTGGCCTACACCTGTAGGATTCCTGACCCTGGAAATAAGGTACACGGGTGAGGACAGGAGGACTTGTGACTTGTGCTACACTCATAAGGGGAAGGGAAGCTGGGAAGGACCTGGAGTACAGGCAGGGCAGGTGAGATCATACTGGAATACTATCTTATGTTTTCCGGTTTGTATTTCTCCAAGGATGCTGAAAACTGGAAAGGACTCAAAATGTAGTTTATATAAGAGAAAGTTAAGAATTGACTTAATCACAGTCTACAAATACTGCACTTGATAGAGAGATTTCTAATAGTAAACAATGCTGGCAGAAAAGGTCTTGTCGAAATCTAGGTTACACCTACACTAGTAAATAAACTGATCCAGGGCTAGTTGTCTGAACCCGAGGGCAAGTGGCACAGCATCCCTTGAATAAAATTTCTTCTCCCCTTAAAGAAGGTATCCTTGCCCAAATAACCCATTGGGAACGATGCCCTGACCGGTACTGTCAGGCTCAGCCCTGCTGTTGTTAGGAGAGTACTAGCTGCCACAAGCCAAAACTTGCCATGAAACACGCTAACAGTTTAACAATGCAGAAAACTGCATGTCAGGGCCTGAGTGCATGGCCTGAACTGCTTAGCTTACTAAAACAGAAGTCATCTCAGTGGCTGGCAGTTGAAGGCTGTCTAGAAATAGGGTGTGCACTCCGAAGTGCAAGGCTGGTTAGCCAGTGGGACTATTTCGGGACAGTAAGTTCCTTGTCATTTGAAGTCTTTCAGTCCAGCTTGGATGCCATCCTAAAAAGACAGGGATGTAACCATGGCCTTAGTGCGGGCAGGAGAGAGCCCAAAGGTGAATGCTGTGCATGGAGTCAGAGCAGGTATCTGCACAATCCAGCACATGCACCTGTATCCCTGAAGGGTGTGATCACTACAGGGAAAACCTCTGTGAGAACCTCCTAATGGTCGGAAAGAGACTCAACCTCCATCATCACTGCTAGGAGGCCTAAGTTCTGTGGAAAGCACTTGATTAAATCACTTTGCCTCCAGGGTAGGAGATGGAAGCGGCACTCTCTGCACTCCCTGCTGCTCTCTTCTGTGGGAAGTCTCAGCACCTACACATAACCTAGTAGCTAGGAGGGGCTGTGGGGACTCAGAAAAAGAGAGAGGAGCTTTTTGGGGGTGGACACAGGCATTCCAAGCCACGGCCATTTTCCAAGCAGTGATGGAATAAGCTGGCTGAGATCCTGCAGGCATCACATCACTTTCCCTGGATGCACACTTTGGTTATGTGCTAGTGAGTGGTGTGTCTGAGTCTGGGCCCCAGAGAAAGCCTGGGAGTGAGGAGGTGGAGAAGGAATAGTACAGGAATTTTCTCGTTAGGAAATACAGTAAAGAAGGCCAGATTGGAGGTATGGCTCCTCTGACATGCCTGCCTCCACTTGCCAGGATACGTCCCCAAGACAGCAATTGCTGCTGTCTGGCACACCTTGTGCCTTACTGGGTTTGATCTGCAACCCACAGGTTTTTTCTTTAGCAACAACAGAAAGACTTCAGTAGCTCTTCTGTCCTAGAGGATCTCAAAGCCTCTTGAGGACCACGTTTGAACTTTTAAAAGAATAGTCTCCAGATCTTCACTGCAGAGGTTAAGCTAGCTGTAAAAATGGCTATGAGAGATTGTGGGGAAGTTCAATCACTCTAGATTTTAATTTTCATTTAATAATTATTAAATTCATTTTAATCTATGAAGAGAGTGGAAGAGCAGATCTGCTCCAGCAAAGCTGTGAAGCACACATTGAAGGTCTGTAACAGACTGTGGGTGGAAAGAAACACCAGTAAATTCCAGAATGGTTTTGTTGAGAATCTTAGCAATATTGCACTTCACACATCACTGTTGTCCCAGACCTGCAGCATGATGAATACAGAGGGAGGTGTTATCCTGGACTGCCACGTTAGCCCAAACCAGGATGTTTTCCAAGGCTGGAATAGTAAAACGTGGTACAGTAGGACAGACGGACTTTCCTAGGGCTGATTGAGGATTGCTCAATCCAGGTTGGACTTCAGATCCCCATTAGCAGAGCCCTAGGGCTTCCTTAAAATTGCAACACAGACAGACAGCAGGAGTAGTAAAGGGCTGTAGGGCAGGCCAGCGACCTGCTTTGAGTCTCATCAAAGGAGAGCGGCTGACCTGTGACTGCATCCAGTCATGAACAGAAAGGCTAGGGATTTTGAAAGTCAGGATTGTGGTAAAGCTGCGTGTGAGGCTTCAGGACTGATGGGAGTAATTAAGGATGTTTGTTGTGTCCAGCACTGGATTAATGAAGGAGTGAGTGAAAGACCAGCTCTGCAATCTCTGTTTTAATCCAACCCTCTGAAAGCTGATTTCAGGCCAAAGCAAAACAGAAAATTCTTGCTTTAAAAGGAAGAACAGTGGGAGAGAAGCCCCTAGTCAAATGTTCTGCTAACTCAAAAATCCTTTGGTGAAAGCTAGCAGGGGAGAGTCATGCAGAGAACCTTCCCACTTCTTTCCCAGTGCTGAAGACTGACCATGAGTGACTGCAGCATGCTTAAGTAGGCTCATGGTTCTCTCAAAGCCATACTCTTTACCACCGACCTAACCCTCACCCACGGCGACCTCAGTGTAGCTCACCTGCACATGCACCAGCCCGGTGGGAGCAGCCCCTCCAAGCTGTGTTCCCTCCCTTTCTCTCCAGCCAGTCTTTCTGGTTTCACAGCCTCTGTGAGGCTGCAGGCTTCTTTTTTTGTGTGTCTTTCAGAAAACACACTCACCTCTCTCTCCAGCCCCATCTTCTTCCTTGCTCAGAGATTCTGTAACTCATGTGAAGGAATTTCAAGCAATGCAAACTACAGCCAATTAAAAAAAAAAAAGAAATTAGAGGTGGGAAAATCTTGCTAGTTCATCCAGTCCATCTTCTCACATTCTAGCCCAGCCCAGCTCCTGCAAGATTCTTGCCTACAGTGCATGTTCCAGTACATTATCCAGTCTGGTTGTGTATGATTTAAGCAATGGGCACCCTTTACTTCCCATGACAGACTGTTCCACAGACAACTACTTTTCACTGTTTGGAAGAGGTTTCTGAAGTTTTCTTTCCATTCTGCTTGACCTAATTTCTCTGAGTTCTGCCCTGTAACACACTAGCCAGATGTTCTCCTTCCTTCATGCTTACCCTGTTGAGGTGATGGCAAATAATTCTTGTTCAGTCAAGCTGTTCAGCCACACCACTTAATACTTAGTTGTAAAGCTCAGCAACTATAATCCTTGGCTACCTGGGAAAGACTAATGTTGAGATTAGCATGTTGATGGGTGCACAGAACATATAGAGGACATTGCTAGTAGCATTGCCTCTTTATTAGAATAGTCGACACATCTCATCACGAGGTTCGGCTTTGGTTGCTTTTGACTTTGCCAAACTTGGAGCCAGCATCTTCTAGCTCATGTCTGCTTCAGCTTTTTTGTTGGGTTCTTTTTGGTTTTGTTTTTAATTTCAGTCAAAACCACTGAGCTGTTTCTGAGAACAAGGCTGGCAAGGGAATATTCTGGTTAATCCATGTTTAAAAAAAAAAATCTCGTTGACTTTTTCTTTTAAAAAAACACCCTCTGAGCAGTGTCTTGCTTTAAAATAAATCACAATTTTTCTGTCAGAAAGACACATTTTGCCATCTATGACGAAATCCCCCCTGAATTTGGCTAAATAATAAGCCTTTGAGTAATTGTAGCTTGAGCCTGCTCAGAAAAAAATAATGGGGGCCAGAAGGGATGGGTGTTTATTATTATTTTTTTTAACTGTGGACCTGATGGAAATAATAGCACATGATTTTGTGATTAAGGCCCGGGTTACAATGCACTTGCACAAAGGCCCCTGGCTGTGGCTGCAGGGTCGCCCCACTCCAGCCTCTCCCGGCCCAGGACGGTGTCACCGCTCCTGGATCCCTCCTGCCCGTGGCTGGGGCCACCCTGGGGAACTGACATCCTGGCTCCTTGCATGGGACCGGGGCTGCCCAGGCAAGTGGAAACCTGGCTGTGAGGAAACAGGGAGGCAGATAGAGAGGAGGAGGAGAGAGAGAAGAAAAGAAAAGAAAAACAATGAAAAAAAACCCCAACAAAAAACAGCAGAGGAGAGGGAGACACCCAAGTTCACTGCCAGCTGTCTGCAAAACATTTCTCGTTTCCGTTTCCACCCACCGGGGCCCTCCCTTGCCCCAGGACATGTGGGGAAGCCGGGGTGCCCCGCAGCTCCCCAGCCAGGCCACGCACACGAGTGCTGCACCCGCCCCGCGGCCATGGCAGTGACGATGCCCGCTTCGGCACCGCCTGCTCTCTCCGGGCCTCCGAGTTGCAGGACTGGGTCCAGACCTGTGTCACCATCGCCCTGTCCCGACCTGTCCCCTCCCCAGGACACAGGCAGCCCCTCCATGCTGTCTGCCACAGTCTGCAAGGACACAGAAAGCAAGAGCACTGGGGACGGCGCGTGACAGCAGGAGCATCTGTGAAGCTACAGCTCCAAAATGCCATGAAGAAATGGAAAGAGATCCAAGATCCTCATTAAATCTGGGAAAAAAAGGAGATGCCCTCAGCCCTGGATAATTACCAGGACATCCAGAAAGATAAAAGGTGAAATTAAAATAGCTAGCACTGTTGTTTTCAATGCACCCACTGTAACACTGTAACATAACCCCTCTGCTTAGCACTGTAAAGAAAGGTGGTTTTATTGTTCCCTTTAGACCAGCATATTAGACCTTGTCTTCTCTGACCTGTGCTCGCTACCGTCTCTGCTCTGTCAGGGGAGGCAGCCTGAGAAACTTGCTTGTGCCTTCTGCCCACCCTGGTTGCTGTACCTCTTGCCATGCTTCCTCTTTATTCATGAACCCTTCCCCTCCCAGTTTTCTCTCCCCCTTTTTTTTTTCTTGCCAAAGCAAGGAGTTTTTAATAGCTGAAGAATGAAAATACCTCCCACGCCTTACCTCAAAAAAGCTAACTCTCTGTCTTACTCACTCTTTTTGATTTCCAAACCTCTCCGGCTAGCTTAGAGTCTTCCTTTGAAGAATCGGTTCCGCAAATACTAGCACGTGAGTATAACTTTAGTAAACCGTGTAGTTCCAGTGGCCTCAAGGGGACCATCCATGTGAGTAAATAATTCAGATGTGGGATGGAGACCATGGCATTTAGCAGAGATGGAGAAGTTTTCTGATGGATATTGTGATTTGGTTGGAATCAAGATATTACAAGGGAATATACTGACTTCAATTTGGGATGGAGTAGTACCTGCCTTGGAGAAAATTTTAAAGTAGGCTTGAAGATCTTTAGGGCGCATAGGTTGTATTGACGCAGGTGGATTGAGTAGATAATCTTTGGAGGCTTCTTCTAGCTCTGCTTATTCTGATTCACCATAGTGAAATGGAGAAAAAGTTAAATTGAAGCAGAGAACAATTGCTTTGATTTACTCATTTCCATCCATGAAACCAAAGTGCAGTGTGGTTCAACTGCACTGTTTCAATTTTTTATGCTTTAAAACTGATATTATTTCTTTGACTCCAAGATCACCTGCATATG
>Ga0181612_163827_pt1 | contig 19549 bp, 6 predicted proteins | sample HoacroProtozoa21_FD_119630 | JGI IMG/M metagenome (GOLD analysis project Ga0181612, IMG submission 119630) | Hoatzin crop microbial communities from Cojedes, Venezuel. Combined Assembly of Gp0051906, Gp0051904, Gp0051908 | reverse complement strand
TTGACAAGTTAGGTTTCTATGGCAGGGTTACTGCATTGGTGGATGAGGAAAGAGCAACTGATGCCATCTACCCGGACTTGAGCAAAGCATTTGACACCATCCCGCATGACATCTTTGTCTCTTAATTTTTGCTAACCACTTCCTAAATTAGGTTTCTGAAGCATGTTCTTTCAGAGAGATAACTCTGCTGTGCAGAGGTGATTCCTCCAACAGAAGATTATTCCATCAATTTTGAATCATATGAGCAGTTTTGACAGGAGTCAGCTCAGAAACCTGCACTGTTTTTTCTTTAGTGCCTTTTTCTGGCTAACTACTGTGCTTCATTTTGAGAGTTGGGTATGCTTTTCTGGTGCTCTTATAAAATGAGTTAATATATTTGGTTACTTGTACCAGAAATAGCACACTTAGCTAGTAGGCCACAGTCTCCAGTCTATCTGATTACGTGGTAGCCTCTTGTGTCTTTTTTTGTACCAGGACCTGTTTTTAAATGAAAGTGAGTTTTATTTTATTCGGTCATCTTAATGGAAGTCAAAGAGTATGTATATACTTTGATAGATATTAGCATATGGCTACATTTCTGCAATATAATGATACAATCTAAAACAATTAAGGTCACACAATATGGTAAATTATGATTGATGACAATGATGGGGTTTTTTATTTTCACTGACAGTAACTATATCTATAGTGAAATCAAGCCCTTCACTTCATTGTAAGAGAAGGGTTCACAGTTTTGTGGGGAACTTTATTTTTGCTGATCTTTTATGCCTAAAAAAGTCCATATTGCTGATCCCTTTATACTGGTAATGGCTTTATGTGCCTGCAGCGTTAGGTTGGATACTTGGATCTCCATAGGGCACCTGGAATTCCTGAATAAGTTATGCTTTGAGGTGATCCTGAGAGTGATTCTGTTGGAGAGCATTCTCTGTGCTATGCCTCCGCATTTAGGAGGAAAATTCTCGTTGACTGCTCTGTATTATACAAAACGATATACTTGTAAAAGTTTCATAACAAGTACCATATCTGAGCTGTGGGACTGAGACAGATTTTCAGCACCATTACACAGCTCCTTGCAGTTACTGTTACACTAAGAGGTTTCTGTTTTAGGTAACTGCTATTTTGATGTTCCATCCCTATTATCCTAGAGGGTCTTGCCCTGCCTCTTTCCACATGGCACTGTTCTTGGGGGAGAATCACTATTTCTTTCTCTTAATTTATAACCAGTGGAATGGAATTTCAAGGATCAGAAGCAGGTTTTGCCTTTAGAGGTATATAGAGAAATGCCCATCCTTTCAGCTTCGGGATATACATATGTATGTGCTAAAGATGATTTTTTTAATTTTCTTTTTTTTTTTTTTTTTCCAAGCAGTATAAAATAGTTTTGAACAAAAACCAAGGACTATCTTTTATTCTACTTATAATTATTTGTTCTCACCCTCAGTACTGCTTTCAGATACTCAAGGAGAAGCACAGACCAACTCTAACTCCATATTCAACAGCATTCATCTCCAGGTTCAGCACTTAGCCAAACCAAACTTACCTTTATGATCAGTTGGAATAATTCAAATTTCCTCACAATCCCTGATGCATTTAAAATCTAAATTAATATTATCAAATTCTACATTGTGGCATGAAAATGACATACAAAACGTGAAAAAAAATTCCATTCTCTTTTGTTACATATCCACAAATATAGTTTAAACTAATTGTAGATGCTTTACTTGGAGTAGTTGGCTCTTGCAGTAACAAAGATAACAGGGATTTTGACAGCACCCTTTGGCAAAATGGAAGAAAGACAGAAGAAACAGAGCACGCATGGCCCAAATTTTTTTTCATCAGGAAAGGAATGCTAAATAATAATTTGAATTTTTGGTGTGCTATTATCCTTTAATAAAGTTGAACGGATGAACACATTCAGAACAAATTAATGTGTATTTAGAAGGATGGTCTCGCCCTTTGGCCCACATGTGGAAAAGTGTCAGAAGCCTTTTCCCATAGCCCTTAGCTCAGGGGAGCATGTAGTAGTATGAGTATCGAACTGGAAGTCCAAGGAGCTAGAGTTCCAGCAATCTGTGAGCTAATTTCTGTTTTGCCGAAATGTGTGAATGAAGAGCGAGAGAAAGAAACTAGAATGAAACTTTCCCTGCTCTTCAGCTCTGATTTTAGGTGACAGCTGTAATTCCTTCATCTGTATTCCTGAGCCACAAGGGACCTCCATGTCAGTTATCCTCCAGTTCATCTCATCGAGGACCGTGTCATTAGGTCAGGCTCAGTCATTTGTAAAGAAGCCTTTCAACAGTATCATCTGAAACATACACACAAAAATCAAACTGAAATACAGAGCCCAGTGACACCAGTACAACAACCATACACACTCATGAAAATAGCTTTCCATTCCAGAATTTGGGTTGGAAAGGATGTAGTCCAGTGGTTCCATTCCCAGGACTTCAGCATCTGTAAGAGTTGTAACCCAGGTTCAAGCCTTGAAGGAAGAGAGCAGTATATTGGAAATTCCAGTGCTAAGTCACCTGTAGCATTAATATGACCTACACTCTGTTAAAGGCAGTGTGGTTAAATGAGCTGCTGGGTCAGCAGCAATACTGGATCCAAAGCATATTCTAATCTTCTGTCCCTGAAGGATCAGCATCTTCAAAATCCTCCAATAAATTTCAAGGTTTATGAACTCTTGAAGTTTTTTTGCACACCTCAGAATACCTAACACTTCTAAAAAGCCCTGTTTCCTGAAGTCATGTGAATAGCTAGGAAGGATTGTGTTATTTTGTTAAATTGTTACTTTTGGGTATCCTGATGAGGAATAAAATGGTGAAAATAGTGAAGACTCAAAACCCAGAAGTAAATGAAAACAAAAAAGTGATGAAACCCAGCTTTTGTAAGGTTTAGAAAATTGACTTGGAAGTTTTGCAAATTTGAATTTGCTAATATCACATTTCTGTACTAGTTGCTGGTCTTTCTTGCTGCTGTTATATCAGGTTCTTCTGAATCCATGTTTAGCTGTCTCAGAGAACACTTGCCTGTAGCTGATAAGAGCTGTGAATGACCATGTCAAAGGTGGCTGACTGGCATTTACTTTGTTATACTTTAGTTTCTATATCATGGTCATTTCTTTATAAGGCCACACCTCTTGCCACTGTCTATCAGTTTCTCACCTCTTCCCCAGTAAATGATGCTGCTGTGGAGACTACTCCTGCACTCAAACGCTCTGTGTGTAACTTTGCTTAATGTAAATATTTCTGCATAGGTGTTAAACAGCTCAAGTCTCTGACTTGTGCCCTAGTGCTCAGCTTTTACCTAGTTCTATATGGAAGAAGCAGAAACAAATCTAGTACAATCGAGAAGTGTAATAATTAGGCAGACTGATGAGTGGCTAGCAGATACTGTGAAAAGAGACTTATTATTACAATTAACATTTTGCTGACTCTGCACCTTTCCTATGTCAAGCATTAGGCATAGGGTACATTTCTTTATTAATTCAAGTGTTATCAAACTATTAAGCATGGACTAAAGATTTGCTTCAGATGAGGTATGATATCATAGTTCACAGTGCTCTTTCCAAAAGGTCATGAAATGCATCAATTATTTTGATGTGTATGAGATCTGCAGCAGAGGTTCTTCAGAGGGTTAATTGTTACTTTAGGTTACAGATTCTGCTAACTATGAAAACATAAAAAAAAATTAAGGAGATGCTTTCAGATGACTAGTATTATTCTGTGGCTATCCATCTATATAATGGCATAATGGAGAACAGAGACTATGCAAAGCGTGGATCCTCCTGTACGTGGAAAATCCAGTAGAGGTCCAAATCTCACAGAGAGTAGCAGAACAGAGTCTGATACCAAGTATGCAAGAGAATGAAAGCACCGGATAGATGAGTTGCTGTGTCTTTCTGCTTTTCTGGATTGTAAGGCACGGGGAGGAATATGATTACAACACAACAGTCTTGTCTGCAGATCCGCTTATGGAATGTATCCCTGCAGGTAAAGGATTTGTCCCAGTGTACTTTTCAGTTGTGTTAGTGATTGTCATTGAATATATCTTTATCTTGGGTGAGCTACCCAATGTGCAGGACTCTCCGAGTTCAATTAGAACTTGCATTAGCAGAATGAGAGTGCTGAATTATTGAATGATGCATGTTACATGAAACAACTACCTATTTAAAACAACGGAAGTTAAACACAGAAGTTCTGCTTTTCTCAAAACAGTGTTACAGCTTGGAGTTTAAATTTAATGACTGGACTCCTCTATTCAAGAGCGTGATAATGAACTGCCGCCACAGTGGGGCCTTTGTATTACAGTTTTTAATCTGATAGAATTTTGAATCCAGAGAACTTAAAGATCAGCTTTATCACTGCGTGTTCCATGTTTATGTAATTGCAAGCATTTGGAAAGATGTTTCTTCTTAATACAATTATGATAAAAAAATAATACTTGGTCTTTCATTACTATTTCATGAGGTAGACTTTTGCTGGCTTTCTCTCAAGCTTCTCTGTACAAATATGGACAATTATTTTGGTGGTGCAGAGACTACTTTTCTATTCTGATAAAAGTTGAAAAAGATTTTGTGAGAAAATATATCTGAACTTTCAAATGCTGAATTTTTGCTCAGTATGCTCCCACCATACATGCACAGGTCTGGGGAAAAGTCTTTGCAAGTTTTCCTACTGTTTCTCTGATTACCAAACAGTCGCTTCAAGGCAAACAGGCATCAGGAAGCAACTGACAATTCTGAGCAGCATTCTGTAATGTCTCATTGCTTTTCTATCCAGATATAAACATCAAAATGAATATAGCTCAGGGCCATACTACCTCTACATTTGGGAGACCCAGTCAAGGGCAAGACAGTCTTTCACAAAGCTGCCAGGTATGAAAGGACATAGTGCAGCACTGGTGAGTTTTGTCCTGGGGTTCAGGTAGGAACCGTCTTGGATGCAGTGGTCCTTGTAGTTCCTCGTGGCTTTTTGAAGTGTTTATTTCATCAGCAGCTGTTGCAGCGGGTGGAGTATGTTGAATGCACTGTGTCTGCGTGCAAGAAAGCGGAGACTGCAGGTCTCTCCAGCCTTTTTTGCAGGGTTAAGTGAGCTGAAGTAGTTTTTTGTGTCGTCAATCCCAGCAGGTGTATACTATGCAGAATCTTAACATTACCAGTAAGAGTCATATGACACAACAACACATGACCTGCATGATAAGCATTGACAGCAGGGTATTCCCAGTGTAGAAACTCCAGAAATCCCCCTGTGATATTTTCCTTCAATAGATACCTGTTTGTACTCTACTGGGAGAAAATAGAGCACAGAGCTGTTAAAAAAAATTGGAAAGTTGAAAATCTTCTCCACTGGAAAATATTATTTACTGAAGCTATTTTTTTTGTGAAATATGTTTTGATTTTAATGAAATATCTTAGTTCAACTTTTATAGAGTGAGGAGTTTCCAACTGCTGTTATTAAGTGACTTTTTCTTTCAAAATGCAATTTATGTTAGAGGGTTTTCAAAAATAGAATAAATCAAAACAAAATATTTGAAGTTGTTGACGTAAAACATTTGATTCACAGTAATTAAAAACACTTCTGAAAACAAACACTTTAGCTTTTCATCCTAGTTTGGGACATAAGTTCTTCTTTTTTCTTTTCCTGAAATGCTATAAAGCTTTCCTTGGAAGAAAAAAAATCCCTTCTTGCCCTTTTTAGCTTACTTAGGCACCTATGAATCCTGACTTTTCATTGCCACTTGTTCAGAACAGATCTTTTGACTCCTTTTTTAGACTAAGATTTACTCTCTGGTCCATCTTGTTCCTTATTCTTATCCTTATGATCTCACCCAGGTTACAGGAGAAGAAAACGAATAGTTTTGCCACCATCATTAAGATTCATTTTAACAAACATTTTGGAAACAAACAGAATATTTTGGAACTCTATGCCAAAATATCGTCACTATCAATGAAATATTCTAGTCTAAGATGAATGCTTGATGAGAACAGGTGAACAACATAGACACATGAAGAGGATCAGTAAGAAAAAAACAGAAGTAGAATTCCTCTTTGTTGTAGTGGAACCAGTGATTCTGTGCTTATGTGAATAGAGTAGGAAGACTGGGCAAAAGAGGGAGCAAAGACAGAGACCTTTGCAAAGAAAGAAAGGCAGAGGCTGATGTTTCTAAATGAAGTAAGATTTGATAAGGAAGGGTGAGATGTGTGCTGGAGGTTCTTTGAGGTGAGGCCACATAGCACGTATGGAGAAGTGGGACCAGAAGAAGAATGCTAAGAAAGGAAAGATGTAAACAAAGTCTGTGATAGGTTTTCTGGGAGGCACCACTGCATAGAAGCCTGCTTCTCACTCCAGAGAAGACTTCTGGTGGGAGACAGGGCAGAGGAAATATCTGTCTTGCTAAAGAATAAGGCAAGAATGGAAAAATATGCACTCCAGAAGTTCTGTGACGAAGGGACCTTATGGTGTCTGTGTTATTTCTAGAGTAGCAGAAATCCATAGGGCTAGAAATTATGACAGAGCTTCTTTTGTCATTGCTGGGGAAACATCCCACCCACTCATTGTCCCCAGAGGACATTCTGGATTGAAAGGTTGGCAATCCATACAGAATAGCATCTCTGAATAACTCATTTTAAATGAAGAATAGCCACCTGGCATCCCTGGAGGTACTGACAATAGAATAATTCAGCAAAAGGAAAAGGGTGGGTGTGGGTGGTGTTCATGTAATTTCTCTGAAGAGCATCTCCCTTAGATATGTCAGGTTCCACATTTTGGGATAGTAGTAGGAAAGCAGGATCTAAAATTCACTGCTGAGCCTCTGAAGGCCCCAAACTGCAATGTTGGAAATTTGGACTTGGAAGCTTCACTGAGCTCACTGGTCTGCTTTGAACCTGTTGGTCTTGTATCACTTCCAGAGCTTTGTAAACAAGATTTCAGGGTTTGGTTGACCAACCGCATGCAAGCCATGTCTGACAGGATTAGCATAATGTTAGTTTTCACCTTCTTTAAAATACAGATCGAATAGTTCATTTATTGAGCAAACAAGCAAATTGTTTTCTTTTGGCTGTTTCTCCTGCTGCCTGATGAAGCTCATCTGTGGTGAAATAAGTATTAGGCAAATCCCAATAGAAGAAAACACATCTTTTCTTAATAATCCTGCACATTTAGTCAAATTATTTAAAAGGTTCCAGATGCTTAATCTGTTGCTAATTTGTTCATTCTTATTTGGACTTAAATGAAATTGCTTTATTTCTGAAGGAATGATTCCATCTTGTTGTTCACAGGAATATATAGCCTTAGTTCTGTTATAATCCTAAAGGTTCGGTTAGGCATTTCCACAAACACTAGAAAAATGGCATTGATGCATTTTAAGCAATAGGTGATGCAATTATAATGCCCCCATCTATTTGCTGTTGGTGAATTTTGTACAGTGTCAATCCCATGAGTTAAGTAAACTGGTAGTAGCACAACTTCACAAAAAAAGGAAAGCAAGCGTGCATGTAATATGTATCTCCTTAGGACTTCAGGGAACTTAAATTTATTGTAGCAGTAGATTCAGCTTTAGTTATGAGATATATCTGTGACGAAGTTACTGCATTATCTTGCGTAAAAGGACCAGAGAACAAGCTCCAAAAGTTGGAAAGAATACATTTCCATCCTGAAACTACAGCCCACTAATTAAACTCTCTGACTTGCATGTGTGTGTATGTGTGTATTTAGTTTGTGGGGCTTGATGGGAAGGCTTCATGCTCATAAACCCTCCAGGGGAGCATCATCTCCTTCAGCATCTCTGTTCCTGAGGAATCATGGACTAGTGAAAAATTATGAGATGAAGGGAGAATTTGGCTCCCTCAGAAGAAGAAGGAAGGGAAGATTACTTAGCAAACACGACTCCTAAAGCAGGAGCTGATGTCTGAGACATCAAACATTTCCTTTTTTCCCTCAGGCAAGGCCAGATAACAAATTTTTGTGAGATTGCTCATTTGGATGGACTGTAGCTTGTTGGGCTGATATTACTAGGTCTGAGCCCCTGGGTAGTCATGGTTGTATTTAGGACATGGAGCTCGGATGCCCCTGAGCAACCATTTCGTTAGAGTGGTGTCTAGTGTGCAAGACTGTGTAGACGTAGCGCTTCTGGGTTTTGGCCTGCTACCAGGTGACAGGATGCCTTAGACCATCGATTCAGAATATTGGCTTATTGGAAGGCTTATTTGCTTGCTTGTAAGGTCTACAGGTCAGCTGTTCTTACTTTCTCTGTCAATGTCAAGGACACAATTATATGTCTATTGGGTCAGGAAGTCACACTTCCCAGTTGAGGGGCAAGGGACAGATAGACCAATGTTGGGCTTGCTACTTATGTCACATGTAGATAGATTTTGCTGGGAACATGTGGGTTAGCAGCACTTTTGTGTTGCCATGCTATGGACAAGTGAGACTTACTTCGTGAGGTGCTGGCTCAGCCAGTCTCTAGCTCCTTGGCTTTGTGCCAAGGCGCTGGCTGCTGTGAAGTCATTGGTCTGATATATCCAAATTTCCTAGTTGTACTCTAGGTCTAGATTTCTGTGGCGTAATCATTATATAATAAATACCCTTTTTCATTAAATAAGGAGCATGTCTTCAGTGGCCAGCGTTCCCTTGAAATGGTGCTAAGATTGTTGCATTTGCTCACATGAGTTAGTGTGTTGATGCATGATGAGAGAATCACTTACTTGTGTGTGATAGTACCTCAACTCACATCCTATCAGTAACCACTGGTAATGACTTCATGTTTTAATTTCTCTTTCTGGTAATTTGAGGAAAATACGTGAGCTTTACCAGCATTTGATATTTTTCTGAAGAACAGGAAAAACAAAATGAAAAAGTTCCCAGTAGTTTAAATGAGTTCAAGACTACACAGGTCAGGCATCACAGAAAAAAAAAAAATGCAGAAATTAAGCTTTGAAGGGAACCCATGAAGGCATCTAGTTCCCTCACTGTGCTCCAAAGCAGGACCAGCTATAACCAGTGTCATGTTTGCCAGAAGTTTCTTTAACATGTTCTTAAAAATCTTCCATAATGAAGATTCCACAGCCTCCTTAGGGAACTTGTCCCAGGCCTTACCTATGCCTGTTTGAAGGATTTACTGTTCCAAGCATGTTCTTCATGTCCAATCTATGTCTTCTTGGAAGTAATTTAAGCACCTACTTTTAACCCATATCATCAACAGACATGAAGACAGTTCACCTATTTCCTTTACACAAATTTATTTTAAAATACCTTTTTTGCTTTAATTTTTATATAATCTGATTTTCTCTATTACCCAAGTTATAGGATTTCAGTAAATGAATCCTGCAACAAATCCATAACAACAGATGGGACTAAACCAAATAGAAAGTTATAGAAAAGCATATGGCCTTGATTTCAAAACTCAAATAATGGAGAATTCCTCAGTATTTCTAGATTACAAAGGTCTTTTTTCCTCCTTCCTTTGCCTCTGCAGGTGTACCAGTGAACAAGGCATGCTCTGTCAAGGGTGAAAAATAAACACGCCCTTTGCCTTTTGAAAGAGGCCAGAAGTAGAATGAAACACAAGTGTGAGGTCTCTACACAAGTTCTCCCTCTGCCCTTGTACCACCTTTCCTCCCATTAACTCATGGTTGAATTGGAAGTTCAGAGGCTGACTATACTACACAGTGAGACAACTTGTGGAGACAGTTTATTTTGGTACTTTTTTGTCTCAATGGGAAACATAATTGTTTAGTGGGTGTGTGTATGTAAGGATAATATGAAGCGCCAACATTTCAGCAGATGCCGGTCACAGATCTGGTTGCCCAAATCACAGGCCACGTAGCTGAAACTTTGTCCAAAGACAAACCAGCAATGTAGGTGGCCTAGGCCATATCTGTCACCTTAATTTCAGCCACATATCATATGCTAGTCAGAGGAATGGAACACGTAATGAAAACCTTTATGTTAGATTTGTGTCAACAAAGGATTCCCAACAAATCCCTGCAATTTTCACTTGGACAGAGTCTACCTTGAAAGTCTTCCAGCAGTCCAGTGAAAAGTAGTTACAGCAAATGAAGGCATCAGTCTACATATTTCTGGGAATTTTGAGGAAATACTGCATCAATGACTTCACATTGAAAGCTGTTTTCCAGAGGAAACTATTTTTCTTAACTTTTGTTGGAATCTGGTTATAACAGGGTTTAAATGCAAGATTCCATATGACTGTAAATGCTTTGTGGTCTTTGAGATGTAGCTGGGACAGTGTCAGAATAGGAAGAGAAGTAGATAAGTGCTGTTTACATGGCAGTGTTGTGCTCTTCTATGGTCTGCAGTAAGAGCTCTGAGTCTTCTGCATAGACCAGTGCAGTGGGTGGTGATGACTCAGGATGCAAAAGACATTTCAGTAGACCACAGAATTTGCATGACAATAAAATGTTGCGTGAGAGGACTCCCTTGTAGCCTTGCCTCTGACTGAAAGGTGTCTATTTCTCCTAAGTATTTCTGTCCCTGTTTCCACAGCTTAGCTAAGTGACCCAGTTTATCAAAGATCTTAGTAACAGGATCTTGTGCACTTTCTGTGACAACATCCGAAATTCAGAAAATCTTCAGCTTGGTATGGGCACTTTGAGCAAGTGTATATAACTTCCCCAGTTATATACTCAGCATGACGTCATATGTTGTCAAATATCCTCTTGGCCAGCCTGGGTCAGCTGCCCTGGCTGTATCCCCTCCTAGCTTTTTGTGAAAATTAACTCTATCCCAGCCAAAACCAGGACACCAATGCATTAGAGGGCTGATTTTTTGCAAGCTACTCACTTAGTTCACTCTGTGGAATTCGAGTATGCTGAATTTACTCCCATGCATATTGTGCATGCTTTAAAACATTAATCTCTTCACTACCTATGAGACTGACCCAAGAATAAATTAGCATTATTTCTGTTCTCTCCAGATTAATTTTCACACAGTAACTCGTTGGTCTCCAAGAATCACTTTTTTCTTTGCTGAGCATTATTGCCGTTTCTAACTATTTTCCTAGTTGTGTCAGCCTTAGTTTGTCGTACTTGAATCTCTATTTCATGCTTGTATTTCTGACTTCTCAACAGCCCAGTATTTAAGTCTCTATCCTCTTCACTATTGACAACCTCTCCTAATTTAGTATCATCTGCAAATTCAATTGACATGACTTTCACAGTCATTGCTATGTTAAATATAGGACAAACAGTATACTGATGTCTGACTAGATACTACATCACAGTTTTGTGTATAAATTGCCACTAATTCCAACATTTTTCTGTTGGTTCTGGGACTACAGAAATTTGTTTTGTTGATATACCTACTCCATTTTTGTTAATGACAGGAAAAAGTCAGATAAGCGTTTTCAAGAGAATGAAATGTGAAGCATTGATTCCCACTGTTTCCAATTTTGCCAACTTGTTTTATATTAAATCTGACTGGGGCGACTTTCATTAGATCTACATTTTACTGCCAACAACCAACACAACTATTTCTTAAATTAAATAAAAGGGCGAATGATCTGGGATGCTGGTGGGAAGGCGCTCCCTGTAGATATTTGTGTTTTTTCTATGCATTTTTAGCACATAATAAAACTTGAATAAATATTACCTAATTCAGCCTAGTGTATGGATAATTATTATTTCCCTGTTTGGAAATCATAAAGGATGTAGAATTAAAGTGCTAGGAACTTTTACTCTCCATCTTATGTTTGTATCTGGAAGATCTAAACAACTTTGTATGAAGTTGTTGTTGGCTTAGTGGAAAGGAGTTAAGATGTGCTTGTCAGTCAGCTTTGGTCTAATATCTCTGTCCCCTCGTGTTGAAAAAAGAAAAAAAAATATCAAAAAATCAAGTGACCAGGCACGGTGATTTGGTGGTTTGAATCTCCAGCTTTGGAAGCACTGGAAAGCATTGTACTTCATGAGAAGCGACTGCCAATGTTATAATGTCAAAAACGTATATATTTTACAAAAATAAATTTATCATTGAATTTGCAATTTGGAAAAATGAAAACTGATACAAATACTGATGGTTTTAATTCCCTGAAATCACAGCTCTCAAAAGTCTAAAGGTAATGCTAATAGTACCGTAATGTATGTCTGTGATTACTCTAACAACTCCATTAGTCTCTGATTTCTGTCTTTGCACTGCAGAGTTTCATTGACATTTCTTTCTTGCTAATCTATAGTCTTCCACTCTTGTATCAGGTTTTGGGAGGCGGGTGTGTGTGTGTAAAGAGATAAGGGGGTGTTCGTTATGGATATCTACTCAATATAGACTTTCTCCATGATCAGCCAAAAGAAATATTCTTCCTAGACATGGTCTCAGACCAATAGCCAGGTTGGACTCTCTGACTCTTCCCTCTGGAAGTTCCTCTCTCTGCACTCACTGCAGAGGGAGCCAGTAACTACTACTCCCGCTATACTGAAGTGAGACGTTGTGAGTACCTTCTTCCCTCATCGTGCTTCTGTCCGTGTAACACATCTGGTGCCTCTGTTTCCCACCTTCCAGTCCTTGTTCATTTGTGTGCTCATGGTATAGCGATGCATATGTAGTATAGGTTAAAGAGATAATGCAGAAATGGTACACTGAGAGATATGACTGTCAGGCTTTAAACAGTCAAGTAGAATGGCTCAGTGGGAGAAAGCGCACAGGCAGGACTCCTGTACCTCTGAAATGTGTCCTTGTTGGAGCAGAGGTGGAGAGAGCTGATGGCTGCTTTGCTCCTGTATCCCTCCCCATCCTTCTCGTCTTCCATGTGTTAATTACTTACCCAGAACTCTTCTCTACATGTCATCCATATATTACTGGCAAAAGTTTGCCTTTGTAGATTGTATTCTGCAATCATGTTCAATTTTTATAGCATATGTGGATGTTAGAATACAAACTTAATTAACATTTTACAGCTGGTAATAAATGCTCTGGAGTCAGGGAAAGAATCTAGCATAGCTACATCCCCTTTTGATTCTCTCCCTACGTCTCAAACTTTTCATTACCAACTTTAAAATGTTACTAAAATTTACACCACTTCAATCTCCTCTGCTGTTGGTGTGATCATTCAGAGTTTGTGTAAGGTAAATTCAAAATTGCAAACAAAGGAAAGCGATAATGTGTTGCATGCCTTTTTATCCTGCTTTACGTGTGAATAAGTGGCTTCACGTGGTGTAAGACAATGGAGAATCTGATTTTAAGTGTGTAATAACAAAGCCTTGGGGTGAGATTCTGCTTCATTGAAGTCACTGGGACTTTTGCAATTGATTTCACAACAGCAAGAATTTCAGCCTAGATTCTTCAAGCTAGGACACTGGCCCAGATGTGGGCCACACAAGCTTCAAGGAAATATAGAAAAGACATTTTCCCTGAGAGTCTAGCACTAAATACATCTCATCCAGAAGTGAAATCATATGCTCAGTTAATTTTTTTAATTGTGTTCCCTTCACATTAAGGGTACTAATACATGCAGTTTAGAGAAGTAACAAGACTATTAAATGTTGCTAAGAGACTCCCACATAAAGAATTGTAGTTCAAGCTTTGAAAATTGCAAAATTGCCAACTGGCCTAATTCCATCAGGCCCAAGTTGCTTATACAAAAGTGTATATCGGTGACCAAATGAGTGATTTTACAGATAAATTTCTGATAAACTGTGATCCATCTGAGGCAAATAGATGTGCAGTTACAAAAGATAACATAATTTTGGACCTTTTCATATTCTAGGGAGAGATACTGCGAGTAGTTGGGTATTTGATTGTGTAACCGACACATTTTAAAAGGACTTACACAGAAAAGATAGTCCTATACTTAAAATAATTTACAGAGAGAAACTTTTAAATTCACTGCCAATATTAAAATGGCACTGAGTTATAGAAACTAGTAAAAAGTCATTTTTTTTCTGACAAATTACACTGGTTACATTGTTTTAAAATTTGCTGTATTTTAACTTCTCCATCAGATGTTTGCAGTTTACACAAGAAAGTGTGAAATCAGATTGACTATTAGAGTAATGGTGCTCTGGATTTCAGGGTACAAAGTGGTTACAGATCCAGTTAACTGCAGGATGAAGTAAGGTAGTGAATATTGCTAATAATTGACTTTTTCCTAAAGTCAGTCTCTGAAACTCACGTTTGTTAATGTGCCTGATAGGTCCATGTCTAGTCAATATCAAAGTGTATTAAATTGATCTAATCACACAAATTGAAGTGTATTAAATTGATCTAATCACACAAATTGAAGTAGGCACGTCTGGCTCAGAATCTGTTTTTCTGATGCATGGCTATATTTATATAAGCATATTTTAAAGCCATGTGGGGAATTCCATTACCTTCTTTGAGAAAGTTCAGGAGTTACACTAAAATAAAAAAAAATTGAGCAGATGACAGGATATCCCTGCATGCCATGAACTTAATTTGTGGCATTCCACTACCATCTTCTCTACTACGACAGACCTGTGTACCACTGTCAGTCAGTTGCTTTGGAGATCCCACCAGATGTCGAAGTGTATTTGTACATCCAGCCCTTTGCCTTCTCAGGATCAGACTCATTATGATTTATTAATCATCTACAAAGAGCATTGATAAACAATGAATATTTATGACTACAGATGTAACCCTATTGTTTGTGTAAATTATAGTGTTTTTCTGGTAATGTTCTGAATGGCCTGAAGTTTACATAAATAATTCATACTTGTAAAGCCATATGTTAAACTGTCATTGTAAAAAAAGAAGTGATGCCAGTTTTCACTTGAACCATATGTAAATATCAAGAAGTTGATTTTAAACACTGATATAAAGACGAAGCACCTTAATGGCATTTACACAGCAATGATTGCAATATGCTACAATGCACTAGATGCATTAAGATGAGTATCAAAGGCAAAATAAGTTTTAAATACAGGATAGAAAGGAACCATTTTTATTTCTGAATAAACTGCAGTGTATTAAATTAACCAAGTCTCTGAATAAATCGAGCTTTACAAATTTAAATTACAGTGATAGCAGACCTCCAGCCTTTTGTCATTATTTCTAAGTGAATGAAACAGCTTGAAATATTTCCCTGAAACTACTGTGAAATCTGTGAAATGCAGGTAGAATTTTCAGTAACATTGTCATATATATATGTGATTTTGAAAGTTTCTAACCCTACTTGTCTATACACCCTGCAGCTGACAGTTACCTCCTGATATAGTCTAGGTACCTGCTCTTTCTGCAGAGGGGAAATCAGTAAGAACTCTAGTTCACATGCCGCAGCTTACCCTTATTCCAGCATCACTGGCATGGTTGGGCAAATGGCCACATTTGCTGTGTGTTGGAGAACTTTGATAACAGATTTCATCTATGAACTGTAGCTCATATGTCAGTTCTAATTTAATAATCAGAGCTAGTTTTTATCAAGGTATTCATTGCATGCATGCGATATGCATATACATACACATATTTAAGTGTGTGTGTATATATGTAAAGTGGTATGTATATACGCATATACAGACGTATATACACATATACAGACATATATACACAGACACTGAGAAAGTTCAGAACATAGTGTTAGAACTGATAGGGACTAGAAAGCACTTGGAATAGCGGATCCTTTCCTCCATTCTGCCAGTGCCCCTGTTGACAGAGAAGAGGCTGGTGTCTTCTTTTCCACCAGGCTTCCTTGTGCTCCATGACTGGAAGTATGACCCTCACCTAACACAGTAACCATCACTTTATATGTCTGGTCCTGTGGAAGGGATGTGCATGTGTGTGTCTTGAGGCACAGGGACTTGGCTACTCACACATGCTTTCATAAGCCGTGTTATGTGAAAGGCCAAGTGAGTGGCCCATGTCAAGGATGTAGCCAGTGGGAGATTTGTTTCCAGTCACATTGCAGGGGAAGAAATACAGCTGTGGGTTTGACTGATTGTTCCTGTTCTGACTGAGTGGGTTCAAGCTAGTAGAAAAGCCAAGGGGTGGCCTGATCACAGTCTATGAGAACCTACAGCCAAAACCAAAAATCTGCCAGTAGATGCTTTTAAATGACAAAGTAGCAGCTAAATGCAAAGACTGAAAGATGCAGATAGGCAAATTCAGCCTGGAAATCAGCCACACATTTTCAATAGTTAGGATAATTAGCAATTGGAATGACCTAATAAGGCTTGTGACTGACTGTTCATCACAGAAATACTGAAGCTGTGATCAGAGGTTTCTCTAAACAGAATGTTAGTTAAAACACATTTATTAGTCTTCTAGCAAAAATCACTCCAAGGAAGTTCTGTGATTGCAAAGAAGACCAAGACTGGATGATTAACAATAACCTTGCATAGCCTTAAATTCCATTAATTTCCATGATTCTAGTACTGAGCCTTGCACACACTTCTCATAGCTCTCTGTTCTGCATTGCTCCCTCACATGATTTAGAGTGTGTCCGTTAAGCTCCTCTGGAAGCTATCTGTGCTATTCTGCATGTTTCAAAGACAGGAAAAATTTTAAAAGACTTTTCAGTCCTTCAGCTGGATCCAAATGAGTCTTGGCAGTTTGTTTTCCATGTGCAAGCCTGAAACAGAACATTACTCACAGAACAGAGCCATCTTTACTGTTAAAATGCCCTTGCTGCTTTCAAAGTGAGAAGAATAGAAAGTGTTCTTCTCTCTTTTAATGGGTCTTAAACCAAAAGCTCTTTCAGCTTCTGTGGGAGTGTGAAGGTAGAACTCCTAGGGACAGATTCAGACTGGGATAGACACAGGCATTGGCAGATGCCCAGGGTGGCAGCAGTTTCGTCTTTCCTCTCAGAAGTTTGAGGGCCAGTGGTCCCTAATATAGGCTGGAACAGTTCCATGAGCTTGTCCAGAGTTTCTTAGCTGTAATTACCACTGTGGGCCACTGCAAGATCCCAGAAATTCTGATGTGCTTTGATTGTGCCTCCTTTTGTGTTGCCACCCTGGAATCGACTGTCTTCCAAAACTGCCTGTCCTGCAGGCTTTTTCTGGCTCTTAACTGCTTTTAACCTCCAAATAGCCTTGAAGGATCCTTTCCTCCTTGTCTTTATCTTATCTCATGCCCAAAGTAAAATTACAGGGACCCTTATTTCAGAAGAAGCTCATTTCATTCCTTGTCTTGAGTCTGAAATACACATGCAAAATTTTGGGTATTACTCCAATACAGAAGAGCTGTATTTGATACCACAATTCTTATTTCTAGATGGTCATTTGGGCAGCATAATTTTACACAAATTAAAGATTTTCTTTCTACTAATAAAATTGCAGTTATAAAAATGACATTTACTTGTTTGATGCTTCCTGGGCATTACAGATGAACTTCTGGATTTTGTCCGTGGAAATATAATTTTGTATCTTTTTGCTGTTGCTAGCTGTGCGAGACCTTAAGAAGTCAAGAGAGAGGGTCCTGGATTCTCTTCTTCCCTGAACATCTTTTACTAAATTCCAGTCAATTATTGCAGCTCTGTCAAGTCCATTGAAATCATTGGGGTTGCCCAGGTGCAAATGCACTGAAGAGCCTGAATTTCAGAACGGGAGTTACAAAGCGGAAGAGAGAAAGTATGTTGCTTTACTCCCTGAGTGCAGGTTGAGCTGGCATGGCTGATGGTTAGAAACACCTGCTTTGAGGAGGTGTTCTCTTGTGGGAAAATATAAATAAATAACTGAGATACTTGTGATCTGAGCAAACTGTCTGTGGTTTAATTCACAGAGAAACACAGATCTGTTTTCACAAAGCCGCTTGGTGCTGTCCAAGTGCAGTATATTTCCAGGTTTCCACAGAGGCCCACCTGAGGATGCAGAGCTGCACGTGTTGGAACTTTGCCATGTTAGGTAATTCATAAGGAAATAAAGCATCCAGCGAAACCTAGATGGTGCTTAATTTTATTTTTCTTTCTCTTTCTCATTTTTTTGTATTTTATTTTTTATTTTCATAGAATCATTAGGGTTGGAAAAGACCTCTGAACCATCAAGTCCAACTGTCAACCCAACACCACCACACCTGCTAAACCACGTCCTGTCTTTCTAACAGGAAATATTTGTATTCCTGCATGGAACACATTCAACACCACATTAAACATTAAAACAGGAACACGTCAGTAGACTCAGAACAACAACTATTTTTTTCCTCCAATACAATTGCAAATACATCACTGCATTTAAGTAAACTGAAAAAAAGATTTTAAAATATATCTTGTACTTTTTCTTGTTCACCACAAAAATATAATCTCTGTCGTGAGTTTTTTTGTGTGCATATAAATATTTCCCTGCAATATAGTGTCTCTAGGGGAATATTCCATAGTATAACACATCTGTCATTGAGATTGTTCTTCAGATGATCAGTTTCATCAGGTTATGTCATAAAATGCATACCCCTCTTGGACTGCTCCAGATAGATTCCCTGCCTGCTTGGCTGAGTTTTCATCAACCTTCAGGAAAGCTTTCCTAACCTGGTCTAAAATCTAGGCAATGTTCTGTAATGCACGTTATTGATTAGAATGGGGAATGTGGCTTATCCTATGAGAAATTTGTGAATGACTTCCACTAACTTAGAATAAACAACACTTGCTGCAGTGTGCGAGTGTAATACTTTGATCGCAGACAAGGTGTTCTTGATACCTCACAGTACAGTGTTTTAGCGGCTAGATGGCACTATTGCCAGAGAGTAGAATCAGGTGCGATCAAAAATATCAAGCGAATTTACAGATTTGGTTTTCTTAGCAAGAGTCGTAACAGAAAGTAGCTTTCAGCTGCCTACCGTATTGATTTAAATTTCAGAATTTCTTTTGTGCCATGTATGCTGTCTAAGTAACTCGGTAATATTTTCATCCAGCTTTTTCTTTCTTCTTATAATGACATAGTAATTCAGGCAGGTTGTTCAGATCTCCCTTCAGCTAAATGTTACAGAGAATGGCAAACTCATGGCAAAGTCACCTCAGGTTAAAGAAAGCACATGCGTCAAAGAGAAAGCTGACTAGATGGAATGCTACTGCTCTCTTCCTTCCTTTATCCCCTTGTCCTTTCCCATGCATGCTCTCTCCTCTCTCCCCTTCCTAATTCGCCCTTTGTATCATTCACTGCAAGAAGAGACTGGGAAAGCACTGCCGAAGTGTCTATCACTCCACTGAGCTCTGTTCAATCCTTATTGCCTAGTTCTGAGTTCAAAAGCAAATGTGATTTTCCTCACCCCATCACACCAACCCCATAGATGTACCAGGTGCTGGTGCGCAGGCACTGGCAGCGGTGGCTGCAGGGGTGGTTTCTGTGAGGAGCGGCCAGGGACACTCGAACAGACGCACTGCAGGGCACAGCTGACCCCCTCATCAAGATAGTGGTACCTCTGGGAAAGGGTGCATGAGAAATGGTAAAATGCTGCCTGACAGTGAGGAGAGAGGGGGAAAAGTGTGAGAAACAGCCCTGTGAGCACCAAGGTGAGAGCAGGAGGAGGGGAGGAGGTGCTCAAGGTGCCTGAGCAGAGATTGCCCTGCAGCCCCTGGAGAGACCACAGCGGAGCAGGTTATTTCCTGGCAGCCCACGGGGAGGGCCACAGTGGAGTGAATACCCACACTGCAGCCT
>Ga0181612_173818_pt1 | contig 19550 bp, 11 predicted proteins | sample HoacroProtozoa21_FD_119630 | JGI IMG/M metagenome (GOLD analysis project Ga0181612, IMG submission 119630) | Hoatzin crop microbial communities from Cojedes, Venezuel. Combined Assembly of Gp0051906, Gp0051904, Gp0051908 | reverse complement strand
GCAGACCAGGACACAGTTGGCCCTCTGGGCTGCCAGCGCACATTGCCAGCTCATGTCCAGCCTGTCATCTATCAGTACCCCCAAGTCCCTCTCAGCAGGACTGCTCTCTTTCTCTTGTCTTGTTCCGCAACCTTTCCCCTTTTAAAGTGAATCAGCTTGCCTAATGAAGTAAAATAATTCAATAACCTCACCTTTTTCTTCTCCAAAAGTGCTCTTCCTTAGGTCTATAAACAGCTTTTGAAAAATATACCAATTACCTTAAGACCTGCTTCTGCTCTTCTCGGCTCCTCAGGGACTGCATTTGATGTCTTGCACATAATGAAAGAGAAAATAACTGATGTCAAGAAAGATGTTTGCTGGGGAGCAGATCTGCATCTCCCATTTCTATAGGCTAGAAGATGCTACTGCCTCTGCAAGTGACAAATGACAAATTCAATTGCAGAAGGTAAGTGTGCCAGAACTTGAAAGAAAAGAAATAAAGTAAAAGTAACTGGAGAAAATGCATCTTAAAACAAGGAGGGTATAGTAGGTAACCTAAGTTCTCCTTCTGCCTTTTACAGGTACCTTAACTCCTTTATGATCCCTTCACACTTTGAATATTTACTGAGGGTGTTATTTTTGGTAGCAGTATATTTGCTGTCGGTCAGCCTCAGACACAGAGCATCAGACCTAAGATCTGCAAATTTTTAGAGATATGTCAAAGTAATAAGTATCTTGTGTATGTTTCTGGACTCTTGCTTTAACTCAGCTGAAGAAATTTCCCTTTTTTCCCTCTATCACTTCTTTTCTCCTACTCACATTTAATAGAAGCTTTCAGTTATTTTAACAACATTCTGTTTTTGAAGGAAAAGGACAGAGAAAAGGAAGGTTAATGTTACCAGAGAATTTGAGGTTTGGTATCCTGTGAAAGAAGAGAAATGGACGTTTGTGCTCCTCCCCACCTCCTCATGCAGTGATAAAAGTTCTTCAAACTGAAGCGCTCGTCGGATTAAAACTTAAGCTCCCTATCTCTATGTGTATACTGGAGAATATCCAACAATATTTTAAGCAAGATAGATATATTTCTAACAGAAGCTAGCTTTAATCAAACAATGTGTCATCAACTAGATTTTTAAAATGCAGTCTATGGAAGGGTATGTGGAAGGAGGGAGAGTCAATTCCCTTACGGCTCTCTGTCCAAGGACATTTTAAAGCAAAAAGGGGTAATAATAAAAAGGAAGAACCCATAAACAAGACGACACAGAGATACAAACTTGACCAACAAATGATAAGCGAGACAGTAATGAACCTGGTCAGTCGTGCTCATTAGTAAGGGTACTGGAACATGAGAATGTTTATTTTGGTAGAATCATCTGATCAAGGACCTTGGCAAAGGGGGTGGCAAGGGAAAGGGAGAAGTCATAAATAAAATGCACAGAGACACAGAGCTCACAGGTAAACATAATAGAGACAAAGACAAGAAATAAACCTGGTCAGTCACAGCAACTGATGGGCTACCAAGGCACTGCAGTCAAAGTGGGTGAAAGATGTTGGGGGGCCAGTGAGACTGTGCAAACTGATGAAGGATTGTGGAGGAGAAGGGAACTGGGTAAGAACCAAAGGGAGGTGGGCAGAAATGAGGGGGCAGAAACCCGGGGCTGTTCGAATGTAAAATGAGTTGATCAGTATGCTTTTCTGACCGAGACCTGCACCTGGTAGCTGCAGTTCATCCTGTCTTCTTATTAAATCCTTTTTCAACTACGTGTCTGTGTAATCTCACTCTATCCTGAGTCTGGGAGTGCTGCGAGGACTAAGTGACAGCTGCTTGGGAGATGAGTGAGGGGCTCAGCACCATAATTTGGAGCAGGACCATGGGTCATAGGCCATGTGCTTGGTGCCAGCAACAGGAATGGGCTGAGTGACTGTACAGTCCTGGAAAAGTGTGTGTGGAGGAGTGTCATCTACATGTGTCATTTGCTCACAAACCATAAGCTGGACAGCCCTCAACATTATGTCTCTTGTGAAATATTCTATTAATTCTCCTCCAGGATGTCAGGACCTCAGTATTTTGTTACTGTTGGGATTGTTCCTGCTAGTAAAATCTTCTTCCAGATAAGTGTGAATTATTGAGTGCCCCGTTGCTTAGGATCACATTTATAATTATCTGAGCATATCTCTCTGTGTATTAAGAACACCATTTGATTGTACTTGAGGTGAGAGAAGTTACTTTACAAATTTGCTTTACTGATATTTTAATAAAAAATGGCAAGAAATGTCAGGTGGATTGAGTGAGGACAGACACTACCTGTTTTATTATGGTCTGTAAGAGAATTAGCACTTTTAGATGAGCCCAACAGGGATGGTTCAAAAATGAAATGGTAAGCCTAAATTTAAATATTGTGGGAAATTTATTTCTAGGAGTATCATGATTACGACAGACAGAGCACAGGACCAAACTTTATATATGAGTCATTAGACTGAAATCAAGCAAACTTCTCCATGTTTAAAACTAACTAGCTGCTGTACTCCAAATTCCATGTGTGGTCTAAGAATAGATATATCATGAATAAGATAATTCTTTAGGTTGATGTGAAAAAACTGTCTATCTTTATGTATTTCCATGGCAACATTGGGTTCTGCAAAGCAGGTAAGTGACTGGGAAGGGTGAATTTACCCTCATCTTAGAGGTATATCTAAGAGTATATTGTTCCTCTTCTTGAGCCTCATTTAATGTACATTTCTTTCTGAATACATAGTACAAAAACTATTTACTTTGGCTTTGCAGGGAGTGAAAAAGTCTGCACCATGCTGACACTTAACCTGGCTTCCTTTAACCTGTCGATGGGGAAGTCTCAGGCACTTATCTCAGACATAAATCGTGGTGCTGCTTTAAACTTGAAAGGTGCTGGTGACATGAGATCACTTATATTAGTACTTACGCTGCTGTTCTTTAAGGGAGCAAAAATTTTGACTTTCAAATAAAGTTTTGTTTGTTGGAGTTTTGGATGAAGTCATTAAATTAGTTTCTTTTTGTTTGTTTGTTTATTTGACTGATTCAAACTGGTCTCTTTAGCTTTCACATCAATACATTTAAATTTCAGTGTGGCAATTTGCTACATAGTATCAAAAATATTTATCTATGAGGAGTCCATTTTTTCTACTGTGGTGAGTTTTATAGAAGCAGATTGAATCAGGAATTGAATTGGGTTGGGAAAACAATGTATTTTGACTGTGTCCATTTGGACTGTGTCCATATATACATAGATATACATATCCATTTATACAGATATAAAAATGTGTACATTTAAAAATTAGAAGTATGTTTATTATGTATATAATAGAAGCATATGCAATTTTATATACTTTTATATAATCACTACTCCTGAGTTAAAAATACTTACAAAAATACCATGTTAAGTTTCAAGGTAAACCCGTTATTAATTTAGTGGAGATTTTACTTTAAGACTCACAAAGAGAATATGTTTCTGCCCAATTCATGTTATTGTCAAAACTGCCTGCAAAGAGGAAGCAATGATGCTCATTTCTTTTCTATACTGCTGACAGCAATACAACACATACATGCTTAGTTACGCAAATAAACACTGTTCTGTATCCAAATACGAAACTCATCTAAACACATTTCAAACTAGGTAAAAATAAATTCTGATCAAATGACACAATCTATCTATTCAGTAAAAAACCACAACGTTAAGAATTATTTAACATTTTTTAAGAGCTTGCATAGAAAAGGATACATTTTTCTGCTCCTTCAGACTGTTATGTAGTATGTAGTGACTGGAGCCAGAATGAAAATGTTTTGTTTATCCCTTCATATATAAGCATTTTTTAATAGAGAATTTCATATTTTATGACCCTTTTAGGTTCACACCTCTGTGCCGAGTCATGGAGTCTTTGTTGTTATTTATGTTCAAATGGAGATTGAATTTCCTGTTTGTAACGATCAAAAAGTGAACTCAAAAATCATTAGAGATCTGTACAGGCAGTTCCAGCTGCTATTCTGTAAACTTTTCCCAATAGTTTCATAACAGAAGGTGTTAATTTTTGCCCAAGTCCAAATATAGATTTTTAAAATAATAGTTACCAAATTTACTGAACTTAAATTAAATCCATCTTTATAGATTTAAAATGACCAAATCCGTATCTGTATTAGAGAGTATATAAAAATACATATCTTCTCAAAATACAGAGCAACATGGATGGTCATGTTTCGTACCTCCCTTACTTGACATTTATATGGTAAAAATATAAGTTCACTTATGCTTACTGTGATTAATAAAAATACTTGATGATAGATGAAACAATTATTTTAACTGTCTCACCAGAGCGAGCTCAGTGAATTTCAGGCTAAAGATTGCTAAAATTTTTATTGCTGTAGTATCCGTGCCTCTACATTTTTACAACACTGATAAGTGAGAGGAAACAAATTCTGCTTTCAGGTTTGAAGATGTCCTGACACCAAACTAGTATCTCTCTGACAAAGAACCTCTGCTCTTTTATAGTCATTTTTATTCCGAAAGAGAAAAAAATGTACTAAAATGTTACATATACACTCAGCCAAAATCTAGTCTGTCTTTGAAAAATGAAGCTGTGATGTTAAACTACATCCATTAAAATTCCTTTTTAAATGACAGAGGAAAAAAAATAAAATGTAGGAGGAATTAGTAGGCTCAAAATGCTCAACTGTTCCTGAGGAAAAGAGGCTCAGTTTACTTCTAAGTGGGTTGAGATCACCTGAACTGTTATCTTATACAGAAGAAAGCAGATCATACCCTCTCTGAACACTTTTATCCTGAGCCTCCTTCTGTATCAGATAATTGGAAGCAATTTTACATATATCTACAGTGCCATCACACATGGAACATCAACTCTGGGACTTCTGAACCAGCCCTGCAACTGCATAACCACAGAGGGAAGGCAAGTGATTGTCCTCTGCTGCTGAAGCCACCAGATTGTCAGTGCCCAAGCAAGATGGCTCTAACCCACCCCTGGTACATCCCACGTGAGCTTCTGTCACAACTTTCAATTGCACTATAAAAATAAACTCAGCCTCTTAGTGCCCCGGTTGCAGACACGGTATCTTTTCTGGATAGGTGAGCAGTATAGTAAAGAGTAACTGACTACAATATGATCTTTTACTGCAAAAGCGAAGTGTATCACTCATTCCTGGAGGAATTTTTAACCTGTGATAAAACTTAGTTCAACCATTGACTTTTCCAAGTTTCAGATTTAATTTTAAATTGGAAGCATGTGATATCAGTGAACACAGCAAAGCTAACACAGAGGAGCTGCAAAAAATTAAATAACCGGGAGATCACATTTGAGTTAGTTGTGCAAGTTCCAATATTATAATCAATATTAAGTTCAAAACTCATTAGATCACAGCTATTGAGGGGATACAATAAAAAATAAAGTAACATTAACTAGAAACTGCACAGAAAAGAATTTCTGAACATTTCCTGAATAGTTCTACCATAAAGTACCCGTAGAAATACTAACATGGGTTAATAGTTGCATTGTGTGCCTGAAAAGTGAGATGAGTTCATTAACAGAGCTCGTGTAATGAGCTATGCAGAACACAGAAGGAGAAAAAAAAAGTCTCAACTTTAAGAGAACAGTTGATAGACCAATGATAATACTGTATCGGAAAATTGCAAAGTTGAAACTTCTCATTTCAAAATTCTTTATAATACGTAGAGTACAGATGAATCACAAATTCAAAATAATTTTGTCAAGATAATTTTCTTGTTATTCTCATTCTGAGTTTTTAAATTAATGTTTTCTTTTTCTCAGTTATCAAAAAAATTTTCATTTTAAGATGTTAAGGCTTTTTTTTTAATTAAAAAGGATTAAAGTAAATAGTTCTGTGTGATCAACGGGTGAAAATACTCAATGTTTTGTTACCGAAAAACATCCCAACCCCCAAATAGAAGACTAAGATTGCAAATTTTGGAAAAAAGACTATGTCGTGATTTAGCCCCAGACGGCAACAAAGAACCTTGTGGCCACTCTATCACCTCTGCCCCCGCTGGGGTGGGGAGAAGAATGGCAAGAAAAAGGCAAAACTTGTGGATCAGGATAAAGACAGTTTAATAGAACAGCAAAGGAAGCAAACAGTAAATACAAGAATACTGACTGAAAAACCATACAAAACAAAGGAATACACAGGACAATTTTGCCCCTGCCCGATGCCCAGCATGTTCCTGAGTAATGATTAACCTCCCCCTGGCCAGCTCCCCTGCTCCAAACCAAGCACACCCAGTTGTTTAGCCAGTTTGGGTCAGTCATCCAGGCTGTGTTCCCTCCTGGCTTCTCGTGAAAATTAAACCTATCTCAGCCAAACCCAGGGCAGACTGTAAGAAGGAAAGTGAGATATAGTCACTAGAAATTACTTAAACATCAACTACAGAGGGCAGAGTGAATATCCTCACAAAGAGCAGGAGAAAGTTGTTAGCAGAGAGAGTCTGAATGTCTAGTAAAAGCAGACAAAAGAAAAGCGAATAACTTGGTGTACAGACAGTAGTCTCATGAAAGCATGAAAAATGTATTATCACTGACAAAATCAGCTGAGGTATATTTTGTCCCAGTTTGAAGATGTCACATAACTTTGCAAATATACAGTAACCACAAATTCACTAACTTTATATGAAAGAGATTTAAGAAGCAGCAGAAGTGTTGTGGATCAGCATTCCCAGTTGTATGATAATAATGGGCAATCGTTTAGCAATAATTTTGCAGGGAAACTGTATAGTATACCAGCAATTGCGGTCCAGTGCATGCTTTATATGCTCTTATCTAAATGTGTATCATCGTGTTTCAGACAATAGTTCACAAGCATAGTTGACTCTATAATAATCCTATCCCAGATAAACCTCTAATATGGAAGTGTTTTATTTCTATTAACAAGAACTGTTGATACCTTTCTCTATAGTTCTGAAGGTCAGTCGAAGAGAAAATGTAGCTTTACTTATACATTGAAACTAAGGTTTCTGTTGCTAGATGGATCAAAGAAGTACTGTTCTCAGACTGATCACATTTCAGTAGCACAGATATCAAAAGCCCAAGATCTGTTAAATAATGTATCACATATTTCACAAATGAAACTTTGAAAGTAACATCCAAAATTACCTTGGAATTTTACATTGACTGATTTGATACTTTCTTTAAGGAAAAAAAGTAAAAAGTAATTTTTTTTTTAGTGCATTTGCCGCTGCGATTTGGGCATGTGATTTAGGTACGTAATCGCTTCTTTGCTTGAAGACAAATTGGTGCTTTCATCCCAGACTTTTTGCTGGGTTCTTCTGCAATTTTACTATTCCTAGAAAAATAAAAATGGACAATTTTTTAGGAAAACTAATGTATGACATATCACAGGGGAAGTATTTCCCTCAGCCATCAGTAGTCATCAAGCTGATTAAGAATCACAACGCCCAGATGTTTGCAGACATCACTGAAGGCATCACAGATGCTGAAAGACAAACAAGGTACATCTCTGTGCACTATTAATTACAAGTAATTACAAATGACATGAATGCCATCTTGTTTGTATAGCTCAGAACTTAAAAGAGGCATTTAGGAGAAAGGCAGTTTAGAATGCAAGGCTAGTTATGAACACAGAATATAGGCTGCATGGAGGGAAATTTAGGATGATAGACTGAACTTCAAGAAAGCTGATCTTTTCTTCTATCTAGTCACTGTCTTTTTGAGTCCTCCCAGCTTTAAGGCCACTTCTGTCACCTTAGCACTATAGTGAACCCTTAGATGGAGCATGACAAGGATAAGTTCAAATCTGTGCTAGAGGATAAGTGCTAAATGAAAAAGAAACAAAACAAAACCCAGATGAAACTGATGATGACTAATGGGAGACACTGAGGAAAATTTTTCACGGTGCTAGATGTCAAGAATTGCTTTGAACTACGAAGCAGAACAACCATAGTGAGTAAAAATGCTCAGTATGAGTAGGGCAAAGGCAAATGGAAGAACCATCTCAGTGAATGGTGATTCTTACTTCAACAACAACACACTCAAAGATTTCTGGACTACAAAGTCATACACCACATATTCAGTGAAAAGCAAAATCCAGAGACATAATTATGCACAAAGGTATATTCTTCCTCTGATGAAGAAGGGGGTCTACCAGCTGGTGCTTATGGGTGAAGAAGGGGACATAATAACATCCCAATATATTATCTGCCACTAATTATGGATAGTTTGGCTTAGTAATTAAGTGAATTATATTGAGCTTTTCTTTTGAGACCAAAGACGCATACACCAAACAGTATTTTAGGGTTTGCATTTCATTTTGATTGGTTTTCAGTACAAGCCTCTACAAACTACCCTGTCTGCTAGGAAAGCAAAGGAGTCTGACAGCCATTCGTTCTATCCAGAAAGGTACTGGGTTGATACATAAGTGTGACCAAATATTATTATAGCCAAAATTCCCAGGCTGTTCATCAGATTAGTTGGCAATATCCTCTGTAATATTACTTATGTCAAAATTTCTGAGTAAGATGAAATTCAGATTTAAAATAAATTTATGAGAGGTTTCTTTTTCTTTTTTTTAATCTTCACATGATACCCTTGGTACCTCATCCTTCTTTTCTTGATGTCTTCAAAAACCAGATGATCTGTGTCACTGAGATTACTCATTTGTCATTCCTCTATTTTTCGTCACTGAAGTTACTAGTGTGAAATTTCTTTTCATCTGTATATTCCCTGCACCTATAATGTTTGTTACATTATAGGAAATGTTCATCTGCACTGCATTTCAGTAATTAACTTATCCCAGCAGTGCTGTCACTGAAAGTGAAGTACTGGTCCTTGTTTTTGAAAATTTTGTGTTACAGCATTACTTAAAGAGGGGTGATCCTGTTCCTTGTATCTGAGTTTATGAGTTTATGAGTTTATGAGCTTAAGCTGTTTTACACAGACAGATGTTTGGTCTTCAAAAACATGTACTGAGCACCCTTGCAACGTGTTTCAGTTTCAATTGGCATTTTCCATATGTTTTTAATAGGTCATCTGACTGTAATTCCTATCCAGGTGTTTTTCTTCACTGACCTGCTACAATAACTCCCTGTGCTGTTGCTCTTGGGGCTCTCATTTACATTTATCTTTGTCAGCCTCCTCATTGTTGATGCTTGTTTTGCATGTTAGTCAGACCAGACGGTGTACCATCTTGAAGGATCCACCGTCTATGTCATCTAGCTAATTAGGCAGGCTCAATTTCTAAGGCAACAGCTTGCAGTGTCTGAGGGATCTTCTTTTACAGACACCACCACAAATCATTATTCAGAGTGACATTAATTAATTGGTCTCTTCCCAGAATTTACTCTGTTTGGCAAACACATCACAGCATTTTATTTATACTAGCTTCCCCTCCACTCCCCTCTATAATCAGAGGTGTTGAAGGATCCTAAGTTTTTATTATTCGTATTGAAGACAAATAATTTTGTTGCCCGTTTCTGAGTTGACAGTAAATACTTTGTCATGGGCTTGTAGTCTTTTTAATTGATTGACTGACTGGCTCCTTCCCCAGATCTACTCTGCTGTTCACTACATATCTGGAAGGCTTTGGGATTTCCCCAGTGGTACATTCACTCATTTTATGGTTGAACTGTTTTTTTCTTGGAAGGGAACAAAGAACTTGTAACACAGACAAATCTCCTTCTTCATTTACAATGGGAGCAATGGTGAATGTCAGCCTAATCACTAAATCTTCTTTGGTGCCCCTTTTTTAAGTACTCTTTTTCAAAACTGCTCCTCCCAGCACTATTTGCATCTTAATATTGAAAGTCTCAAGAAAAACTGATATACGTCAATCCTACTTTAGAACATTAAAAGAGCAACATTATGTGATTTAATGCAATAATATTTACATAGATGAAGCACCGCCCCTGAAAAAAAAAAAAAAGAAAACATCGTGAACAACACGGGCAACAAAAAATGCCTCTTGAGGAAAAAAAAAGAGACACAAATTCATTCAAATTAAAGAGAAAATACAATAATGAAGCATCTTGGCTTGTAATGGCCAATCCTAATTGGTCATTTCTATTATGTATGTTTAGAGTTAACTTTAGATTAGCCTGTTCACTAGAAATTATTGCATCTTGCTCGTTAACTGTCAAAGTAACCTTTGGAAAACCATGTCTTGTATCATGTTCTAACCTCAAGGTTACTGTGCAACACAGGAATACAATATTTCAGGAAGAAGTAGAACGGTATTACAGCATACCTCAGTGTTCATAGGCATCTATAATCTGAGTTGTGCTGCTGGTGTATTGTTTGTGGTGTGGGTTTTTTTCCCCTCTTTACTGAGGTGGTGGCTACCATGTTTGCAGCCATAGTAACTGCACATATAAATATCAGGACATAATTGCAGGCCTTTTTTTGTGAGTGGACCATTACATTTCATTACTAAGACTAGCCAGTTTATATTTGTTTAGAAAAACTTAGTGTTAGAAAATAATCTTATTTCTAAAATGGAAAAAATATAGTTTTATTTCATTTATATTATGCAGGGTATTTAATTTCTATGACATGAAGGGTTAAAAATGATAGTGGAACCAGCAACATATGTTTAAATGCATATTGTTTGTACAATCAGTTTCACAGTATGATGGATTTTATTGCATGGCAGACATAAAGATTTCTGAAATTGGCTTCTGTATGTTAAATTGTCAAAAAAACGTTTTGCTTAAATATTTTTAGGCATTTTCAATTGATAATTATGATTTAAAAAACTTTATTTACCCTCTTGTTTTGTCCACTAGCATAAAATAAGTGCTTTAAAATGTCAGTCCCCTCCACCCCATCATTTAACCAAAATTATCTGTGACTTTGGCAATTCCACTATAACTTTTAACAATGACAACAATATAATATTAATAATATTAATAAATATTATTATCATCATCACCATCATTATCATTATCATTATCATTATCATTTCATTTTCTGTGCCAATAATATACACCTGTAAGAAAAATGCCAATGAAGTATTTCAATGTAAGGTATTGACAGACAAAACAGTAATGATATTTCAATTTGAATCATTTAAACCGTGGGATGGGGAGCACAAATTTAAACCTGAATGTGAGGCCTTCTGTTTTCCGAAGGCCTAATGCATGGTGTATATGTTCAATATCTAATTAAACCTGATCAATAGGAAACTTTGAGAATAAAGATGAACCGAAACTTCTCTGATGACCTTCCATTAAAATGCATGGAGATGCCTCCTGTGAGTTGATACACAAAAAAGAGAATCACTTCGATGTCTACAGTGTTTTGTCACAGATCTAATAGCAGTTACTTTTCAAGGGGAAAAAAAAAAGGATTTTTTCACACAGCCAGGCTTCCCAAAAGCCAAGAATGAAGGTTTGCTTCTCTTTCCCCAGAGTAGCTCAAGCACCAGGCTATGGACTGCTCTGGCTGGAAACAATATCCATCCTTCCCTTCCTGAAATGTATCACCACACACTAAATACTCCGAATAAGAGTAAAAAGAGCTAGACTACTCTAGCAGGAGATTGAAGCTTCGGTAGTAAGTCCCAGGTATGCATTAGTCGCCATCCCTAATGATTAGGTTTTGCCACAGTGCTGTTCTGTTGCTCCTAATGTTTTACTCCTAATTTATTTACTGCATACTTATATACACATTAAAAAACAAACTATGTGTACTATACTATGACGAAAAATCAAGTCATTCTTTTTGGAAACAAAGTTAACTTGAGTTCTTTGAAAAAACATTGATTATTGGCAGACCGATACAGGCAAAGTTTATATAATCTCAAAAAACTTTTGCATGAGAAAAAGAAAACTGCAGCTTTCCTAGTGTTTACTGGATTATTTTTCGATCTCCCATTACCTAACACTGTACTTTGTTGATGTCTGTTCTGGCTGTTTTATTACTGCTCAGAGAAGTAGTACAGAATTTATGATACCCTTACCAGTCTCTGAATTCATATTACACTGTGTGAATACGCCATAACACAAGCAAACAAACTCACTATTCAACACATGATTCATTCTGCAGAATTATTTTTTTCATCACACCTTTAGAAAGATAAGAAATCCAAGAAAAAAAATCGCTTGTTTGCAAAATATTCACAATAATAGAATAAAACATGATCTTCATTCCATATGAAAATGTTCAAAAGTAATTGGAAAATATAGAGGAAATTGTCTACCCTATCCCTACACTGCTATTTAAAAATCAGAAGTTCAAGCCTAACAAGTATGTACTTTGAAAGAAGTGATTTTGAGTTATTCACTAACTCCCTCACTCTCTTATTTAAAGCATTTAAATTCCCTAATTCCTACACTTTCAGAGCACAAAGAATCAGAGATTCCAATACAATCCCAGTGCTGACTATTGAATAAACCAATTTCTAGAACCAATTTATAATGAGCAGATTTATAAAACCAATATACCATTTTATACAACCTTCTAGTCTTTGCTGTACGGAAAAAAAGTCTGTTTCCCACTATGCATGTGTAAACACATCTGCTTGTACAAATAGTTAGGAAGGAAACTTATTATAATATGAAAAAATAAAATTTTAGATTTATTTTACATTAAGAACACTGTTTACATCTACAATAAAAATTTATAATTAAGGAGAAATTATGAAGGAGAGGTATACTCAAATAAAAAGTAGCTAAAACTAAAACATGGGTAATAACTTCAGATTTCCTGAAAGGGAATGTATTTGCAAATTGGGTTGCTAAATCCTTATGATACAAGTGTATTCATTCACCTATAGGCTTACACTGAAAGAAGTGCATGAGAGTACATAGAATGCAATAAAAAAGAAATCACAAAGTAACAAGTTCAATAATTGTCCATAGTTAGTACTATGTTGGAGGTGTATTAGTGCATCTTTAAAAAAAATAAAACAAACAACTACATGAAAGGTTGTGATCATGAAAGGTAATCTAAGGATTTCATATGTCTGAAACATAGGTACATGGCTTCTGAAGAAATTCTTCTGATTCAGAATCACCACAATGGCTATTTTTCTAAAGCTACTTGTCTCCTTTAATAATCACCTCTTCAGACAATTACTGCAACTGCTTCTTATTTACCCATATTGTTCTTCTTATAGTCCCAGATTTTTCTAGCAGTTAACTGTCTTACACTAATAGTGCTGAAAAGCCATTGGACCACAAACACTAATGAACAGCACCAGCCTTAAGGCTTGTTATTTACTTTTGTTAAAGGGCTAACTTCTGCACAGGACCACCTCCTTATTCCTGACTAAAATTCTTTCAGAAAACTGACTTAGGACTTCCATCTATTTCTTGCTATCACTATTGTTGTGTGGATGCCTCAGAAGATGTTATCCCATGCTCTGAAAATAGAGGCAAACTAAAAGAGAGATTTACCCCTTCTAAAAAGTTCACATTAGTATTTATTTGGATCATATCTGTATTTCATGATTGGTTTGAGACTCTGATGCAGTTTCCCCGACATAATCTGTTCTTTACCAACCAAAACTAGTGCCCTGCTTTTAACAGAGTTTTGAAGGAATACATTGCCAGTCTTGTTATCTGCTGTGTTGCTAGCTATTCAAATGTATAGTTACAGTAGTGACACAAGATGACCTCCAAATGTACCTTCTAAGCTAGTCTTTTCTATGGTTCTAAAGAAAAACAGCAAGAGTTCAAGTCTCTAATTTGGTAAATTGCAGGACAAATGAAACAAAAAAAACATATACAAATTAATTATTGTATCTTAGTTAATGCATAAATACCCACCAAACAGAGAAAACAGTTTGAAATATCTAACAAACTATGTTCACAAATATGAAAAAAAAAACATTACCACTTAAGCAATATATTTGTCATCAAATATAAGTTGTCATAAAACACAAATATTATTCACTTTCACTAGTAACCACATACTTTTAAACTAAAAACAATAGGAAGGAAAATTTAACTCTTCCTTTTTCAAATAGCCTAGTTATAGGCAGATGTGTACTTCACATGTTCCTCAGAATCTCTTTGGTTTTGTGCAAGTTTATCAACAGACAGTTAATGATACAGTTAACAAATGGCAACAAAGACACTATAATTCATACAACATGGCAACAAAAGATAAAGAAATAATATGTGTACAGGATGTAAGAACATGAATAGGAAATTGGAGTGGAGTAATAAAAGATTGGGTGAAAACAGGATAGAGAGCAAACAAATTGAAAAATGCAGAATGAAGATGAGCAATTAGCCAGATGCTAAGACTATCTGATGCCTTAAAAGTAACCTTTACATTTTTTTCTATGTAAGAGAACAGCTGCCAGGAGAAATGATACAGAAAAAAATGATACAGAAGGAGTTTCAAGAGAGCACTAATACAACTAAAGACAACACTGATAGAAGAATGTAAGAACAGACCCAGAACACTGTTCAAAAGTGGCTATCAGTCTAATCATCTGATGGTATCTTCTCTGTACTGCATGCATACACTCACACTTACAAACAATTAGCCAAATGCTCACTTTTAAACATTCAAATTCTGAAAGAAACTTGTTCAGTAATTAGACTGCAGACAGCAGACAAATGTTTCATATACTCAGTACCGAAACCTTAAGAAACTTTTGGTTGTGGGCACTGTTAAAACCTTCATTGTGTTTTGCAGATACACAGAAAATATGCCAAATAGACTGGAGCACTCTAACCACAGTTTATTGTTTATAATTACTGCAGATTATCTGTCACATAATAAAGTGTTACGATCTGTTCAAAGCAAGCATTCACAATTTCACTAGATGTAACTTCTGATAAGGAAGGAAAGAGCCACTGTTTACTCTGGTATTACATTTAAGATATCCTTCGGTATAGCTCTGTAATTTGCATCAGTTTAGTAAAAGTACAAATGAAAGGTTATTAAACAGGTCCTTAGAAGGCAGCAATCTCCAAGTCCAGATTTAAAGTATTTTGAAGATGATTTCCTGCTGACAGATAAATGGTGAATCCAGACTCTAAGATCCAGACAAGACATGGCTGGGACAGACCTTTAAGCAAACAATCAAAATGTCTCTAAAACAGCATTGGAACTCTTATATCAAAGAGCTTCGCTGGACAACAGTATGGTTTATAGCTACTCAAGGTTGCACTAGATTGTTTGCATGCTTGTCTACACAAGTTATAGTGCTATAACACAGAAAGTGAATGAAAGTCACTAAATATGTAGCCACATAACCTATGTGTACTCTCTAATTCCAATTTAAGTTACGGAAATGATTTAACAAAACAAAAGTCAAGGATGAGTCTTACTTTACAATTACAGACTATAATTTAATATTGCACCAATATTGCTTAAACAGTTTGTTATTGGTACAATGACACTATCAAAATTAAAAAATATGAAAAGTCCTATGTAGACCAAGACCAACTCCAGCTAAAACACTGCATTCCCTTTTTTCAGCTTTTCAGCTGGACAAAAGCTTGTATGTAATTTCTGCTCTTCAAGGAACCCTCAGACAGCTAATTTCAAAAACAATTACAAGGTGAAAAAATACCTAAGAGCTGTTCATATCAAGAATTTTAGTATCAGTATTGAAGGCTCCTTTTTATGTCCAAACAAAAATTATAGGAATTACCTTTCATGCACATCTTTTTTAATTAAACTCTAAATCTTTTGGTACTTTGAAGTAATATCCCTGACCTAAAAATTAATCCATTGTTTATATTTATTAAGATCATGGGAAGCCCAGAAGGCTTCATGATCTGTCCTCTTAGAATCATTGAATTCTTCACATATGCAGAATTCTTACTAGCATCTTACCTGGTACACCATTTATTATGACTGAACATCTATGACACCACAATAAATAATAGAATTTGATTTATAGTGCAGTAGGATTAGCCTTCTCTCTCTTGGAACTAATGTGTTCTTAATAAGACATTTTTGTAAAAGATATTTTTCTAGGGTATGAAGCATCATTTTCATTTGTACCAATGTACTTGACAAACAAGGAAACTGGAAGAAAGAAAAAAAAACAAACTCAGAAAGAACAAGTATGTCAGCTTTAAAATAAAAAAAGCAAAATGCAAAGCAGCTTACCTACAATTTCTTTTCTTCTAACCACAAAACTAGAAAGTTTCTTGTGCACTGAAGAATGTGGGAACCAAAAATGTGTGTACTAAAAATGCTAGCCAGCAATCCAGAATGATTAAGCATGAAGGCCAACCACAAAATTCAGGTAATTGCAAAAGCCTGGATGCCTGAGCCTTTTTTCTTAGTTGGAAGAGGAGAAGTCAGTTTAAGCAGTAGAGAACTGGCATTCAGAACACAAAAGAGCATAGATTCATACAAAAGAAAGGAAGAAGATTTAATGAACTAATAAGTGTAATTATTTACTGTCATGCTTAAAGTAATTAAGACACAAATTTCCATAGTGAGGAGATACTCCATAAAAGTATCTCTATGACTGGACAACAGTCTAGCCTAAAATCTTTGGAAATTATAGATTCCACTGCATTGATTCATTTTTTACTCTTGTAAATTTCAGGGGTGATGTCATGTGCAGATGAATGATGTATGCATCAAATTGATATTTTCCAAAAACATGAACTAAATTATCCTTATATTGTTCTCTCAAAAATAAGAACCTTCTATTTGTAGTGCAAATATATCTGTGCAAATATCTTCAAAATACATCTTCAGAATATTTTTCACATTGGTTAAATTTCCCATTTGTAAAGCTTTATGGTTAAACATTAACATTAACTAAGCCTTTCAAAACCAATGTGAATAATAGCCTAACCTTTGTGATTTGAAAACACTGGCTTAGAGAATAATCTCTCAAGTTGTGTGTGAATGTGCTTGGGAGGGTAAGAACCCTTGGTTTCCTAATACCACAGTTTAATCAAACAAAGCTCTTCAAATGTTAATGGTAACAAAAGAAACAACATCAGTAAAGTGTTAATACTGTCTGAGAAATACTAAGAAAAAATGTAACCACATCCATATTCATAGTTATAGTTATTGGAGAAATGTTGTCCAGTCCTGGATTCCTCCAGGAATGTGTAAGTTTGGAGATTATATGTTTAACAAATACAGCGCCTAAAAATATCAAAAACAGTCTAGAAAGTGTGATGGAGGAGCAAGAAGCAAACTGTCTTGCTCTGGGATCGCTGCACAAATTTTCACAGGAGGAAGTTTCTGAAGTTTGAAATAAAAAGTAACAGGAAGAAATTGAGTACAACTATCTCCATGACAAGAAGATAACATTCTAAGTGCATATTAGCAATAGGAATGTTGCTAAGGAAAATACCTTAATGTATCACTTTCAAAACACCGTATCAGTATCAAGTAAGACTTAAAAGCTTATTTCAGACAATGATGAGCATTCCTTTTTAAGGAACATTTCATACAGCATGTTAGCAAGGTAGACACAGATGTTACATAAAAAGGTACTGTGTGTCAAGGGAAAACAAAAAGGAAAAAAAATGAAATCTCAGAAGAGGAGTCTCATCCTACCAAGTACTGGGAAATGAAAACCATGGCCACAAGGGCTAGATTCCCTGCTCATGACTTAGCCTCGAAGACCTTACTTCTCTGTTGAGCCCCAGGCAGTCTTTGAGGTACTACTTAGGAGGGATAAAAACTGACAACATTAGCAGGAAAGACACAGAAACACTGCCTTCAGAACTAGTAGATTAAGCATTTAATTTGATGAACTAAGGCACCAGCTGCTGTATTCAATCTTTTTTAAGAATGAATCTCTAGCATTTCTTAAACTATAAGGCTTTTTTGAACCTGGTCTGCCAATGCTCTTTAAAAATACTTCTAACACATCTAATCTTGTTGCGTGGAGAGGTGTATTTCAGAAAAATGAACTTCCAGGCTTATTCTGGAAAATGGCTAGACAAACACCTGTACCTTACTGTCTTGCTGTGAATCAGATTAAGCTGTACCACAGGATCAACTTCTGGGAAATAACTGAAAGTCAGGAGTAGTAATGTCTAGTTCTCCAACTGTAGAGCTGAAGTTCAGAAAAGCATCTCCAGGGATGGACTACTGTGCTAACTGCAATTTTTATGAGATCCTCTCACCCTTCTCTAAAATAGGATCAGCATAAAAGGAGGTGAAGGACTCCTCTAATTGTGTGCAAGCAGACCTATGCCCAGTCTATCCGTGTCTATAGTTACAAAGGAAGGGATAATCCTGCAACCTAACATCAGAGATCACACCTAGAATTGGGTACTGCTGGAAAAAGGTCTTTGATTTCCATCTACATTGTAGCAGCAATTTTTCACTCCACCTGAGAAGTAAGAAAGACGAAAAGAAAGAGATAAGAAAATCAGATGTCCTACATAGCAGTGGAGTCTCTCAACTCTTTTTTCCACTTTGGTGTATACCCCATTTTGTATGAGGAAATTTATGCATTCTGCTGTTCGTCAATGCTAAATAACACTAAGGTGATATTAGTCCAGTACTATATAAATATCTCAAAGACAGCTATGACTGTAAGCATTTAATTCATCCTTGATCCAAAACTCTTAGAGTGGAATGAATGTTAGGCACAAATGCTAGTTAAATTATCCTGTATTTCTAAAGGAATGTGTGAACACTTCATATATTTCCAGTCTAGTAGAAACACTGATTATGTAGCCATACAATAAAAAACAGACAAAAAAAAAATTGAAATGATCTTGAGTGTAGATAGACTGGAAAATAAAACTGAAGAATATTACACATTCATTCTGAAAGGAGTATTTGGGAGCCCCTAGTAAGCAAATATGGAAGTATCAAAATTTGGTTATTACTATTCAACTCAAAGGTCTGTTTGGTAAAAGAGCAAATACAGGATTCTAAACAAATATTTTTAAGGAAAAATCTTTAGTTAAAAATAAAATCAGCCTTAAAAAAAGAGTTCATAAAATGGGAAATTAAAAAAAAAATAAAAGAAGGCTACAAACTAAGCTGTTCAGGTGAGAAAGAAGCTTAGAAGAAACATGAAGCACTTTTTGCACGAGTTGCAGTAAAGCCTAATAAGTTGCTACCCTCCCTAAAGTATCTAGTCTGACACTTTGAAACATTTATGCATCATATTTCTCCAAGGCTTAACACATTAGATAAAACTGTAACAGTACAATCTCACTTATACTTACTCTACTGAAGGTAAACTAAAAAATGTATGTCTACTACTTTAATCTCACTCAAATTATTCTAGAGTTATGAATGAAACTCAGATTATAATATCTTCTTTTTTCTTTTTAATAAAGGACAGTGGGCCTTATTTATTTAAATAAACATGGTCTTGATATCCTTGATAATAAAAACACTGTTGAAGGAAAGTTGTTTGTCCTGGGTTTGGCCAGGACAGGGTTAATTTTCACTGAAAACCAGGAGGGGACACAGTCGGGCAGGCTGACCCCACCTGGCCAAACAGAACAGGGTATTCGATACCATGTGCCGTGATGCTGGGTTCCAGCTGGGGGGGAGCTGCGAGGCAGGAACTCACTTGTGGCTCGGGAGCATACAACGGCGGGCGGTGAGAGTGGCGCTCTCTGTGTTGTGCGGTTTGTGTTGTGTTTTCTCCTTAT
>Ga0181612_140881_pt1 | contig 19559 bp, 14 predicted proteins | sample HoacroProtozoa21_FD_119630 | JGI IMG/M metagenome (GOLD analysis project Ga0181612, IMG submission 119630) | Hoatzin crop microbial communities from Cojedes, Venezuel. Combined Assembly of Gp0051906, Gp0051904, Gp0051908 | reverse complement strand
TGTCTTATGACAGAAAAGGTGTACAGTGTTTAACACTTAAAAATCATCAAGATGAGAGAAGAAAATCGAACACGCAGGGCCTACGTCCGCTACAGCGAGGACTTCAAGTTGTCCGTTCTGAAGTGGCACTTCGAGAACGGAATGTCCGAAAATCTTACCAGCCGCCACTTCGGGCTGTGCGGCCACCAGCTTATAAAAAGATGGCTGGAACGCTATCCAATTACGGAAAAATGCCTAACTTTGTCGGCAGAAACCATAAAGAAAGTAGAAGAAATGAGAGACAAGAGGAAGAATGCCAAGTCCACGACGTCGCCGAAGAGCGAGCTGGACGAGCTCCGCGAGGAGAACAGGCGCCTGCGCGCCGCACTGTGCTACTCCGACCTGCGCGTGAAGGCCTACGAGACGCTGATAAAGGTGGCCGAGGAGAACGAGGGTATCGACATATTAAAAAAAAACTGGCGCCAAGCAGCCCTGATGCTCCGGCAGCAGCGCCCTGACGCATCCGTCGAGACTGTCTGCGGGCTGTTTGGCAAGACACGAGGGGCCTACTACAAGAAGAAGGACGATGAGGTGACGTCCAGGCGCCTGAGGGAGAAGGAGATACTTGAGCTGGTTCGCCAGATACGCTCCGAGGCACCCGGCATAGGTTGCTACAAACTGTTCCTGATGATAGGGAAAATGTACAAGTGCAAGATGATGGGCCGCGACCGTTTCTTCGCCCTTCTCCGCCGCAACGACCTGATGCTCAAGCCCGAGCGTACTCGCCACACGACGAACTCGAACCACCAGTTCCACAAGTACTCGAACCTCATCAAGGGCAAGACCTTCAACGCCCCCAACCGCCTGTGGGTGGCCGACATCACCTACATCTCCCTCTCCACGGGCGTCTGCTACCTTCACCTTCTGACCGACGCCTTCACCCACGAGATTGTCGGCTGGACGCTCTCTGACTCGCTCAAGGCCGAGAACACTCTGCGCGCCTTCGACATGGCTGTGGAGAACACCGGCGGCCACGAGGCCGTCAAGGGCCTGACGCACCACTCCGACCGCGGCGTGCAGTACTGCTGCACCCTCTACACCGAGCGCCTGAAGAGCCTCGGCGTGGAGATAAGCATGACCGAGGACTACAAGCCCACCGACAACGCCGTGGCCGAGCGCATGAACGGCATCATCAAGCAGGAGTGGCTCTACCGCCGCCCCCTGCCCGCCGACATCGACGAGGCGCGCACCATCATAAGCCGCGCCATACGCTTCTACAACCACTGCCGTCCCCACAGCACCAACCACTTCAAGACACCGGCCGAGATGCGTGCCGACAACACGTGATTGGGGGGCTTATGTGTATTTTCATGGTATTATTTTCATAAACGAAAAATGTTTGACATTGCGAAAAAAACTGGAGAAGGCTTGCATTTGTAAGAATTTACGAACTGCACACCGTTTCAGCACGGCCTCCGCCAAACTTGTAAACCGTTTCAGTACGGTGGAGGAGAAAAATGTACACCAATACAGAATAAGAAGAGATTAGTTTGTACACCGATTTCAGTAAAAGACACTTCTCAGTAAATCAAATTGATTTACTCGGTAAATCAAATTGATTTAGTCAGTAAATCAAATTGATTTGTTCGGTAAATCAAATTGATTTACTGGAAGCTATCAGTGATGCTCTTCCGAAGCACGCTGGATGGAGTGCCACGCAACGCTGAAAATGTCTGCGAAGAACGGCAGAAAAGCATCGCTCCATTCCCCATTTCCACAGCGAGTTAAGCTGTGTTAAAACATTTGGGTGTGTGGCGGAAAGGTCGTACCTTTGCAGCCGAAAAATCGGAGGCTCGTGCAAGGAGCACGGCCGGATAAGATTAAAATGCTTATTCGGCTGTGCTCTTTTTTTTGCAGGGATGAAGAAGTTTAAGATAAAGAGTATAGACGTAAAAAGTAAATAGTTTAAAGATTAAAGTATAAGGTTCAAAGTGGAAAGAGATGCTATTGACTTTGGAAAGATGAACATTCCGCACTTGTTTGTGCGGCTGTTTGTGCCGACGTTTTTGGGATTGCTCTTTGGGGCGATGCTCAATCTGGCCGACGGAATATTTGTCGGGCGGGGCGTGGGCAGCGACGCTCTGGCTGCGGTGAACATTGCCGCGCCGGTGTATATGATTTTCGGCGGCATCGCGCTTATGTTTGGTGCGGGCGTTTCGGTGGTTGGTGCGATACATCTGTCGAAGGGCAACGTGAAGGCTGCCAACATCTGCATCACTCAGGCTATAACGGTATCGCTGCTTCTGACGGGGGTGATACTGGCTCTTGTGGTGGCTTTTCCGGAAGGGGTGAACTCGCTGTTCGGAGGCAGCGAAAGGCTGGAGCCATACGTTGTTGACTATCTGCGCTATGCGTCGGCTGGACTCATCGGCTCGGCGGTGTTGCTTTGCTGTTTGTTTATCATCCGTCTCGACGGTTCGCCGCAGTATGCGATGATGACCAACGTGGTGCCTGCCACGCTTAACATCTTTCTCGACTGGCTGTTTGTGTTTCCTCTTCAGATGGGGATAAAGGGTGCTGCCGCGGCTACGAGCATATCGGAAATGGTGGGCGCCGCGATGGTTGCGTTCTACTTTGCGCGGCGCACAAAGACGGTGAGCCTCTATCGTCCGAAGTTCAGCAGGAAGGCGGTGCGGCTGACGCTGCGCAATACGGGCTATATGATGAAGCTCGGCTTCCCGACGTTTTTGGGCGAAACGGCAATATCGTGCATGATGATTGTGGGCAACTATATGTTTATGAGCCGATTGCATGAAGACGGCGTGGCGGCCTTCTCGGTGGCGTGCTATCTGTTTCCGCTTGTCTTTATGTTTGGCAATGCCATTGCGCAGTCGTCGCTGCCTATCATCAGCTATAATCACGGACTTGGCGACCAGCGTCGCATCAGCCAGACTTTCCGCATCGCTGTCTCTACGGCTTTTGTCTGCGGATTGCTCACCACGCTGATTACCATTTGGCAGAGCGGGCGGGTGATGCGTCTGTTTCTTGGCGACCAGCAGGCTCCCTGCGCTATTGGCGAGGCCGGACTGCCGCTGTTTTCGCTCAGTTTTGTGCTGTTTTCGCTCAACGTTGTGCTGACGGGCTATTTCCAGAGCCTTGAGCGTGCGCGTCTGGCCACGCTGTTTATGCTGCTTCGTGGCTATCTGCTTGTGGTGCCGTCGTTTTTGCTGTTGCCGCGCTTGCTTGGCGATGCCGGCCTTTGGCTTGCTGTTCCGTTGTCGGAAGCGCTCACGCTGGTGGTGATTCTTGTTGCTTTAAGACGTTAGTGGCTTGTCATCAGTTGGCCGCTGGTGCTGATGGCGCACGCATCCACTCGCGGTCGGGTCTGCTTTCCGTTGTTGTAGAAATTAGCGGTGAACGTGCCGTCGGCTTCCGGCTTGGCGTTTGGATTCCAGTATAGTGTGCGGCGATAGTCTTTCTGGTCGGGCAGCGGTCGGGTGGAGTAGTCGGGGTTGTAGAACTGTCGTGGAGCGGTGAATCCGTCGATTACTATGTGGCGGTCGCGGAATGTGTATGTTTCGCGGTCGTTGGGATAGCTGACGAAGTCGAGCGTTACGTCGGCCCAGCTTCCGGTGCGCTGCATTGTTTTTTCCGAGTTTCTCAGTTCGAAGTCGGTGAACAGTCTCACTTTGTCGAGCCGCTTCAGTCTCAGGTTGTCGAGCATGGCCTGCGGGCTTCGGTTGTTGAGCGGTTCGGCGATGCTGCTGCTGTCGGGATTGGGAATCACTTTGTAGAACGTGTGCATGTTTATCCGCGCTTCGAGCGACATCTCCTGCTCGCCGTCGTAGTTGCCCAGCAGCAGGTAGGCCACGTCGTAGGGGAATGTTCTGATGTCGAAGTAGGCGCACGACAGCCCATAGTCGGCCACGAGGTTGTTCATTTGCTGCACGTCATAGACCATCACCGGCTGCGAGTAGTCTATCTTCCGGCGTCCGCGCCGTTTTTTTCCTTTCACTGTTATTTCCCCTATCTCGTCGTCCATAGTCGATACTTGCTTTATGTCGAGCGTTTTGCCGGCAGTGTCGGCAGTGTCGGCGGTTTCGGGGCGGTGGCACTGGTACCACGAATATTTTTTTGCGAAGATGGGGAAGAAGAGGTCGCGCTTCACGTAGTAGTCGGGCGGCATGTTCTCGTCGATGACGCCTTTGGCGGCTGTCTTTTGTTTCTGCTTTTCCGACTGGTCTTGGCGCGAGGCCCTCAGTTTCAGGATGCCTTTGCCGTAGAATGGCGGCAGGTCGAAGGCGAAGTGGCGCAGGCTGTCGGCGGTGATATCCACTGTCGCCACGTCGGTTCCCACGATTAGTTCGCCATGCACATCGACGGGTTTCTTGGCCCGCCGCCCTGTTTGCAGGCGCTCGGCCACATCGGTGTCGCTCGTGGGCTCGCTGCTTTCGGTTGAGGTGACCGAAGTGGTCTCTTGGGTTGAATTGTTCTCGCCGTTTTCGGTTGAAGTGTTCATGCTGTTTTCGGTTGAATTGACCTCTCCTGGTGTTTGTTCTTCTCCCTTCACGCTGAGTCCTTCCACCTCGACGTTGCTGTCGAAGAAGGCCAACGAACTGCTGCCTTTTCTGGTGCCGCCGAAGGTTACTTGCTGGTAAACGAGCATTCCTTGGCTGAACTCTTCTGGCATCACTTCGTGGATGTCGTCTATCTCATAGACGCCGCCTTCCACCGTCAGGCATCCTTCGGGCTTGTATCTCAGTGGTTGGTCGGCGAGTATTGGCGTGGCGTCGTAGCGCCGCCATCCTTGCACCATCATGAGCAGGTCGAGGTCGGCTTCATGGCCAGGCTGGAAGTAGTAGGCAGGGTGTGCCACAAATCCTTTCAGTTCCGACGACAGCAGCAGGTCGGTCAGCAGGTTGCCGTCGTCGAATGTCGCCTCGTCGGTGGCTCCGTCGCGCACGGCCACCGAGAAGTGCTTCGTGGAGGGACAGTTGAACGTCAGGCTGATGGGCTCGAATGGCGCGTATTCGTCTTTCAGTCCGCTCACGGCGATGTTGCCCTCTCTGTCGTGGTTGTTTACGAAGAACAGCCGGTCGGCCAGTATTGTCCCGTTGCCATTGATTACTATCAGGTTGTTGACGCCTGTCGGCAGATGGCAGTCGGCGAGTTTCAGCCTGCGGTTGCCATTGATGGCTTCGAAGTGTTGCAGCCGTCCTCTGCAGAGTATTGCCACTGCCAGTTGTCCGCTGCCTTCGATGGTTGCCTCGCCGTCGGCTATCTTCACTGTGGCTCCCCTCTCTGCGGCTTTGGGCAGTGTGAACGAGTAAGACTTGCCGCCATAGCTGAATGTTGCCTTCTGCTCGCCGGTTCCCACGCTTATTTCCACCACGCCTCGTCCCATGTGGCCTGTCTTTGCGCTTTGTCCGGCAATGGTGCCGCTGGTGCTGACTGCTTCTCCCTGCTCGTTGACGGCCTCGAAGGCCACCCGCTGGCGGTGCCCTGCCACGAGTGTTCCGCCTTCGGGAAAGAAGCTCACGTCGAGCCGCTCTTTCAGCGTCTTGTCGAGTCGCTGCTTGCTTCGCTGGTAGATGGCTTTGTCGGCCCAGTTGCCCTCTTGCTCTGGTTTCTGATAGACGGGCACCACTCTTGAGCAGATGTTGCCGTATTCGCGGAAGAAGTCGCGCGCCATCTCTTTGTTGTAGAACAGTCGCTGGTCTTTTGTGCGGTAGGGGCGGTGGGTAACGTTGAAGTTGAGCATCCACCGCGTGTATGCCCTCAGCTCGTAGTATCCGGAGTGCAGCGTGTCGGGCAGCATGAAGTCGCCGCAGCTGTAGCCTTCCGGCGAGACGATGATCTGCTGCCGCTCGACGAGCAGTCCGTCGGGCGTGGTGAGCTCCACGTATAGCACGCGGCTCATCTGCGTCTCCTTCAGTCCCTCCGTCTCCACGACGTAGGCTTTATACCAGATGGTGTCGCCGGCGTAGTAGCATTGGTTGTCGAGGTGAAGATACACTTTCTCCTGCACAGGTCCGCGCTCCAGTCGGGCGCGCAGGCTGTCGATGGGCATCGACCAGCCTGTGGCGGTGGTGGCGAGCGCGAGAGCCAGAAGTTTTAAAACTTTAAACATCAAGATTGAAACTTTAAACTGTTTTACTCTAATCCTTAATCATTATACTTTTCTACTTCGCACGTTTCAGCGTTTAAACTCCGTCGGGAATAACGTTTGACGTTTATGGCTAAAGGTTTGAAGCATAAAGTTGTCTGCAAATTTATACTTTTTCTTTAAGACAGCCAAAACAAATCTACGAAAAGGCGTGTTTTTTCTCTTTTCTTTCCTCTCCTTATATATTAGAATGGAGAAGCGCGGAAACTTTAGAGTGAAAAAGTTTGGCGTATTCGAAAAAAAACATTATTTTTGCAGAGCAATGTGCAGTAAGGCTTTTAAGACGGCAGTCAGCGCCCTGCTGATGCTCCTCTTTTGGGCGGTCCCGTCGATTGCCCAAGACAGTTTGAGCAGCGAGCGCAAGGTTTACACCCGCGAGCACCCGTTGGTGTTTGAGGGGCCGTGGGACATGTGGCCTTATTCCTACATTGAGCGCGGCAGGGCAGAGGGTTTCAGCGTTGAAATTATAAAGGCGTTGCTCGACCGTCTGGACATCCCTTTCCGCATCAAGCTGGTTGACGCAAAAGACATGTCGAGCGACCTCAGTTCGGGGGCTGCCGACGTGACCATCCACTATCGCCAGCGTTTTTCCAATCTGCATTATTCAAAGTCGGTCATGACTTCGCTCTCTTACGGCGTGGCCTATCCAGCAGGCAAGCCCCACATAAAGAGTCTTGATGAGCTTGCCGAGAAGCCCAGCGTGCCAGTCTATGTGCGCGACAGCAGCCGCATCTGCATGACGCTCTACGAAATGGGCGTGGCCGACAATGTGGAGCTTTCGCGCTCGCTGAAGGGCGAACTGTTCCATGTGTCGGAAGTGGGCGAGGGACAGGTGCTTTGGAACGTGATGTCGCTGAAATGGCTTATCACGAAATATCAGCTGACCAACATGCGGGTGGAGAGCATCGAGATGGACCAGGGCAATTTCCGTCTGCTCTCCCGCTACGGCGACCTAGTGGAGCAGCTCGACAGCGTATATATGGAGATGATGACGGCGGGCGAGCTCGACGACATCTATCTGAAATGGTACTACCCCGAAGAGCAGGCGTCGAAGATGCCCCGCTATGCGTGGTATGTGGTCGTTGCGCTCGGACTGATATGCCTGCTGATGCTCGCGGTCTATCTGTTCTACCGCCGCATGGGCCGACGCGCGGGCGGACTGGTGAGGAGGCAGAACGCCCGGCTGTCGAATGTGCTTGAGGCCAGCCACGTAACGCTGTGGACATACGACGTGGGGAGAAATCTTTTCACGACATACGACCAAAAGTTCTCCAGCAGAAAAGAGCGCACGCTGGAGGAACTGCAAGAGACGATGAGCGAGGCCGACTTCGAACAGACGCGCCTTGCGTTGCGCCGCATCGTCACAGGTGAGACGGAACAGGAAATATTCTATGAATATTCACCGTCGGAAACAGAACCAGGCAAGACCAGGATCAGCGAGATAACGCTGTCGCTGCTGGAGCGGGGCAGCGATGGCTATCCGAAGATGGTGCTGGGAATGCGGCGCGACATCACTGAGGAGAGGCAGATGCACGCAGAGGAAGAGACCACGCTGAATCTTTACGAGGAGATATTCAACAATTCGGTGATAGGCATGATGATGTTCGACAGGGCGGGCCGCGTGGTTCAAATCAACAGCGAGGCGGCCCAGATGCTCGGCATCGCAGACATCGGTGCATGGCTGGAGGAGGGCCACAACGTTGACGAGATAGAGGCGTTCAGAGGTATCGACGTGAACAATGCCGACCCGACGCTCAACTTCACCTCGCGCATTGGCGAACACTACTACGTGAGGATGATGCTCACGCCAATACGCGACGAGCAGGGCAAGGCAGACCGCTACTGCCTGCAATTGCGCGACCTGACCGACAGCGTGTCGGCCTACAAGCGCGGCCAAGAGGAGACCAACCGCCAGCGGCAGATGAACGACAAGATGGAGCGAATGGTGAAAAAGGTGAACTATGTGCTGCAAAACAGCGACACGCAGGTGATTGCCTACTTGCCCGACGAGCGCAGCGCAGTGCTCTACCACGCCATCGGCATCGACCAAAAGACCATCTCTGAACTTCAGCTGCTGAAGATGGTGCATCCCTCGTCGATGTCGCTCATCATCGACCAATTGGAGAAGTGCGACGCAAAGGTGGACGGCACGTTTGAACTGACCCTTCGCTCGGCATTCAAGAACAGCGACGGCAGCGAGCGCTACCTCATCTGCAACATGGTGGACATCAAGGATTCCGAAGGCCGCATCATACGCTACTTCGGCACTCTTGCCAACGACAGCAAGATGATTGCCGCCAAGATGCACCTGGAGAAGGAGAAGAACAAGGCTCAGGAGGGCGAGCTGGTGAAGAGCGCGTTCCTGCGCAACATGAGCTACGAGATACGCACGCCGCTGAACGCCGTAGTGGGATTCTCCGACCTGCTCGGACAGGCCGAGACGGAAGACGACCAGCGCACGTTTGTCAGCGAGATAAAGAAGAACACCAATACGCTGCTCTCGCTCATCAACGACGTGCTGCTGCTTTCGCGCCTCGACGCCAAGATGATAGAGAGCAAGACGCAGGAGGTGGACCTCGCGGCGGCGTTTGAGAGTTGCTGCGCCACTGTGTGGGGACAGTGCAAGCACGCCGACGGAGTGGAGCTGCAAGTGGAGTCGCCCTACGACCGGATTGTGATGACCCTCGACTGGGCTCACCTGCAAGACGTGATGCGCCGGTTCATCGAGAATGCCGCGCGATTTACAAGCAAAGGCTTCGTGCGCGTGCATTATGAATATATGGGCGGCAGCATCACTGTTACCGTCGAAGACACCGGCAACGGCATACCGAAAGAGCATCTGGACAAGGTGATGGAGCGGTTCACAAAGACTGGCACCTCCGACGGCACAGGACTCGGACTGCCCATCTGTCAGGAGCTGGCCGAACTGATGGGCGGCCACATCGGCATAGAGTCGTCGGAAGGCGATGGCACCACAGCATGGGTGTCGGTGCCCTGCAACGTGTCGAACATGACGAAGAAGAAGGTGATGTATGTTTCAGAGAAAGAGTAAAACCAGAATGTGCAGAGTGAGACAAATCCTTCTGCTGGCCGCAGTCCTGCTGGTCATGGCACTTCCGGCCAACGCTGTCGACACCGTCAGAGTGGTGGCCGACTGGGACTATCTGCCCTACACGTTCCGCAACAGCAACGGCGAGGCCGACGGCATGTTGATAGACATCATCGAGGAGGTGCTGAAAGAGGCAGAAGTGCCTTACCGCATCGAGATGTTCCGATGGTCGGTGGCAAAGCAGACATTCGCCGACGGCCACAAGAACGACATCATGATCGACATGGCGGAGCAATTCGCGCCAGGCAGCTGCTACACTAGCATAACGCCGGTGGCCTACTATCTGTCGATGGCTGTGGCGCAAAAGGGTAAGCCGCGCATCAAGACTCCGAAAGATATTCCAGCCGGCACTAAGGTGGCACTCATCACGCAAGACTTTGTTGACGTGGAACTCAGAAAAGACTCCGTGCCGCTGGAGATAGTCAACATGCAGCCCATCGAGGCACTTCAGGCCGTCAGCAAAGGCGATGTGGAGTACTTCGTCTGGGGCGAACTGTCGCTGCAATGGTTCATGCGCGACTACTCTTTCGACAATCTCGAAGTCTATCCCGTAACTTATCCGAAAGGCGAAATCCACATCCTCGCCCACGACGAGGCTCTGATGAAGAAGATGAACGCCGCCTACATGCGCCTGTCGCAGACGGGCAAGATTCAGAAGATAAGGTCGAAGTGGCTCTCTTCCGACACCGAGAGCGTTGGGACGGCACGCTTGGTGATGATGCTGATAGTGGTCTTTGCCCTGCTCGCCCTGCTGCTCTTCCTGCTGAGCCGATTGGGACTGCTCTACATACGTCGAAAAAACAAGCAGAGACACGAACTGAACGAACTTCTCACGCAGGCCATAAACACAAAATACCATACGGTGGTGATGAATGTCAAGACACGTCATGCCGTCAACAACTATGGCTCAATCCTGCCTTCCGAAGGAATGTCGCTCGACGAGATGGCCCGACGCACGCATCCCGACGACCTTGAGAACATCACCGCTCCCGCCCTGCGCGCCTTGCTCAACGGCGAGAAAGACTTCGACGAATACATCTACCGCTTCAACTTCGGCACCGACGAGAAGCCCGAATGGAAAGAGTTGCACACCGTAGCCACAGTAGAGCGCAACGGCAATGGCGAGATGGAGAACATATTCTTCACCGACTACGACATGACCGACGAGGTGAAGCGCAGACGCGACCTTCAGGAAAAGTCGCGCGAACTACAGCAGGTGTTCAAAGAGTCAATCGTAGGCCAGGCCTACTACGACAAGACGGGCAAGTGCATCGACTACAACAAGCGGATGGACGAAATACTCTCTCCCGTCTATGACCTTGAGGAGCGGCGCAAGCGCAACTTCTTCGACCTGAGCGTCATTCGCCAGATACGCGACAGAGGCGACTTAACGCCCGTCTATTGCTGCTTCAGAGCCAAGCATCGCGACGGCAGCGGCAAATGGTCGTATCTCGAAGTGCGCACCTCGCCCGTTTACGACGAGCAGGGCGAACTGCTCTTCATCGGCATCGTGGTGGTTGACCTCACCGAGACGCGCAACACCTACATGGAGTCGGCATTGAGAAAGAAGACCATTCGCCAGACCAACAGCAAACTGGAACTTTACAGCGAGGAGTTCAGCTATCTGTTCAAGTTTGGAAAGATGCTGATTTGGCAGCTCGACGCCACCGCCGACAACTATATCATCCAGCAAGACTTCAGCGGCCACACGCGCCACGTGCCGCTCGCCGATTTCGCCACCAGAGTGTTGCCCGACACCGCAAAGGAGTGGGCCGAGATGGAGCAGCAGCTGAAGGGCGACAGCACCGAGTCGATCACCACGCTCATCCACCTTTCGCGCGGAGCCCTGCGCGACAGCGAGACGTGGGTGGCCGTCAGCGCCATGCCCATCATCAGTGCGGAAGGCAAGAAGGAAAACTACATCGGCCTGATGCGCGACGTTACCGACCTCATCCATTCAGAGGAGGCTCTGCGCATAGAGACCGAGCGGGCGCGACAGAGCGAGGCAACGAAGAGCATCTTCCTCGCCAACATGAGCCACGAAATCAGAACGCCGCTCAACTCTATCGTGGGCTTCTCCGACCTGCTGGAACAGGTGGACGAGAAAGAGCGAAAGACATTTATCGACATCATCAAGCGCAACTGCGACATGCTGCTGCGCCTCATCAACGACATTCTCGACCTCTCCACACTCGACACAGGACAGCTGCAGATGCACCCCGAAAAGGTAGACTTCTCGCAGAAATTCGACGAGATATGCATGGAGATGCCTGGCAGAATATCGGCACCCGACGTGAAGTTCATCAGCGACAACCCGTACACCGACTTTGTTACGACAGTCGATGTTGGACGCATCCAGCAAATCATCACCAACTTCGTAACCAATGCCTCCAAATACACCACTCACGGCCACATCAAAGTGGGCTACAGCTACCGCTCGCTGCAAACGGAAGAGCGTGGGCTCTACGTCTATTGCGAGGACACCGGAACGGGAATACCTAAAGACAAGTGCGGGCAGATTTTCGACCGCTTTGTCAAGCTGAACGACTTTGTGCAGGGCACGGGTCTCGGCCTCTCCATCTGCAAGGCCATCATCGAGCGGTGCAACGGCCGGATAGGAGTTGACTCTGAAGTGGGCAAGGGTTCCACCTTCTGGTTCTGGATACCCTGCGAGCGCATGGCCTGACGGGGCGACGGATGATTATTGTTTAAAAAAGAAGGAAAACAGACATGAGTTGGTATGATAAGTATCTGAGCGTTTACGAGAAACCCTTTTCAGAAGTGCCGGAAGAGGTCATCGAAGGCACGCGCCAGCGTCTGGCGGCACTGCAGAGCGACAGTCCGCTGATTTCAATCGTTGTGATTGCCTACAATGAGGAGCGTCATCTTCAGGCGTGCCTTTGGGCTCTTAGCGAGATTGAGTGCAGCTATCCGGTGGAAATCATCGGCGTGAACAACGACTCTAAGGACCGCACGGCAGAGATATTCGAGCGGTCGGGCATTCCCTATTTTACGGAGTATCAGCACAGCTGCGGCTATGCGCGTCGGTGCGGACTGCAAAACTGCAAGGGAAAGTATTATTTCGATATCGATTCCGACACGCTCTATCCCCCCAAATATTTTGATATCATGATGAAAGAGCTGCTGAAGCCCGACGTCTCGTGCGTCTCGTCGCTGTGGAGCTACGTGCCAGACGAGCAGCACTCAGCCTTCTCGCTGAGGCTCTTTGAGATGTGCCGCGACGCCTTTCTCTGGGTGCAGCACTTCAAGCGTCCCGAACTGAGCGTGCGCGGTCTCGTCTTTGCCTACAACGCCGAATATGGCCGCAAGGAACCCTACCGCGTTGACATCATTCGCGGTGAGGACGGCTCTATGGCTTTGGCTCTGAAGAAGTATGGCCGCATCGCCTTTGTGCGCAACCGTGAGGCACGTGCCGTTACCGGCTACGGCACGCTCAACGAGGAGTCTATGTGGCAAAGTTTCTGCAAGCGCGTGAAGACTCAGCTGAAGGGCATCTGCCGCATCTTCCATTCCACCGACCATTATGAAGACGAGGACAGCAATCTCGTGAAGAACAAGTAAAATATTCCCCTAAAGAGCATAAAGTTTAAAGCTTACAGTTTAAAGTATAATGTTGAGAGTCTTGCATAGCGGTGTGGTCGAAGAGATGGACGGCGAGCGGGTGGTGGTGCGCATTTTGCAGACATCGGCTTGCAGCGAGTGCCGCGCCCGAAGCCATTGTGGGGCATCGGAGAGCAAGGAGAAACTGGTAGACGTCTATGGTGCCGACACGTCGCGACTCGCTGTAGGGCAGAAGGTCGATGTGGTGGCATCGTCGGATGTTGCCATGCAGGCGGTGCGGCTGGCCTTTGGCTGGCCTTTCCTGCTGCTCGTGGCAGTGCTTTTCGCCGTCTATGCGGCTACGGGCAACGAGCTGACGGCTGCTTTGTCGGCCGTAGGCGCACTTGTGCCTTATTACCTTATTATATATATAATGCGCGACCGTCTTCGCGAAAAGATGGCGTTTCGCATAGAGAGCTAAAAAACCAAGTAAAGAGAGAGAAAATATGAATTCTATGTTAGTGGCAATACTTGTTTTGGGAGGCGTGGCGCTGGTGGCTGCCGTCATCCTCTACGTCGTCTCAAAGCGGTTTGCGGTGAAAGAAGACCCGCGACTGGCTGAAGTCGCGGCACTTTTGCCGGGTGCTAATTGCGGCGGTTGTGGATTTCCCGGATGCAGTGGTATGGCCGACGCACTTGTCAAAGGTGCCGATGCCGGCTCTATCGAAGGGCTCAACTGTCCTGTGGGCGGCGAGGCCGTGATGAGTCAGGTGGCCGGTCTGCTCGGTCTGTCGGTCGGAAGCAGCGACCCTATGGTGGCCGTCGTGCGGTGCAGTGGCGAATGTTCGCTGCGTCCCAAGATTGCCGAGTATGTAGGTCTGCGCACTTGCGCGGCAATGAATGCGTGCGGGGCTGGCGAGACGGCTTGCGGCTTCGGATGTCTGGGCTGCGGCGACTGCGTGGAGGCCTGCCAGTTCGACGCCATTCATATCGACGATGCCACAGGCCTTCCCGTTGTCGATGAGGAGCGGTGCGTGGCTTGCGGCAGTTGCGTGAAGGCCTGTCCGCGCCATATCATCGAACTGAGAAAGAAAGGGCCGAAGGGGCGTCGCGTCTATGTGGGCTGCGTCAACAAGGAGAAAGGTGCTGTGGCCATGAAGGGCTGCAAGGCGGCGTGCATAGGTTGCGGCAAGTGCGAGAAGGAGTGTCCCTTTGGTGCCATCACCGTCGAGAACAATCTCTCTTATATCGATTTCAGCAAGTGCCGTCTTTGCCGCAAGTGCGTGACGGCATGTCCCACTAAGGTCATCCACGACGTCAATTTCCCCACCCCAGCAAAGAAACCAGAGAAGAAAGAGGAGGCAAGCGCATGAAACTGAGCACATTCAGCATAGGAGGCGTTCATCCCGAAGAGAACAAGCTGTCGGCCGAAGTGGCCACCCGTCAGGCGTCGCTGCCCCAGCAGGCCACGTTTCCGCTGTCGCAGCACATCGGTGCGCCCGCCAAACCGGTGGTGAAGAAGGGCGACAAGGTGAAGGTTGGCACGCTCATCGCAGAGGCCGGCGGATTTGTGTCGGCGCCCATCCACTCCAGCGTTTCGGGAACAGTGGTGAAAGTAGATGATGCCATTGATGCCACAGGCTATCGCCGGCCTTCCATCATAATCAGCGTCGAGGGCGACGAGTGGGAGGAGAGCATCGACCGCAGCGACCGGCTTGAGACGCTGGAGGCACATCCCGAACTGACGCCCGAAGAGATCGTAAACAGAGTGAAAGAGGCAGGCATCACCGGCATGGGCGGTGCCGGTTTTCCCACTTTCATCAAGCTAACGCCGCCACCTACGGCAAAGGCCGAGTGCGTGATTATCAACGGTGTGGAGTGCGAGCCTTATATCACTGCCGACTATCGGCTGATGATGGAGCACGCCGACGAAATCATTGTCGGCACGCAGATCCTGATGAAGGCAGTGGGAGTGGAGAGGGCCTACATCGGCATCGAGGCCAACAAGCCGGAGGCCATTCGTCTGCTCGGCGAGAAGGTGCAGCAGACGGCGGGCATCGAGGTGGTGGCTCTGAAGCAGAAATATCCGCAGGGAGGCGAGAAGCAACTCGTCGATGCCGTCATTCATCGCCAAGTGCCTGCACCGCCTGCCATACCGGTCAACGTGGGAGCCATCGTGCAGAACGTCGGCACCGCCTTCGCCGTCTATGAGGCGGTGATGAAGCGCAAGCCGCTCTTTGAACGCTACACCACCGTTACGGGCAAACAGCTGAAAGAGCCTGCCAACTTCCTCGTGCGCATGGGCACTCCGATGAGCCAGCTGATAGAGGCTTGCGGGGGACTGCCCGAAGGCGACAACAAGGTGCTGGCCGGAGGCCCGATGATGGGCAAGGCTCTCACATCGACCGACGTGCCAGTCTGCAAGGGCACCAACTCCGTAACCATCATCAGCGGCGACGAGGCGCGGCGCAAGGCTCCCCAGCCATGCATCCGTTGCGCCAAGTGCGTCGATGCCTGTCCGATGGGGCTCGAGCCTTATCTGCTTGCCACGCTTTCAGCCCACCACTTGTGGGAGAGGGCTGAGGAGGAGCAGGCAACGCTCTGCATAGAGTGCGGCTCGTGTCAGTTCACCTGCCCGTCCCACCGGCCTCTGCTCGACAACATACGTCTCGGCAAAGCCACTGTTACTGGAATAATAAAATCAAGAAACGCAAAGAAATGAACAAGCTAATAGTATCGTTGTCGCCTCACGCTCACGGCACCGACTCGGTGGAGCGCAACATGTATGGCGTGGTAATCGCCTTGCTGCCGGCCTTCATCGTCTCGCTGGTCTATTTCGGAGTGGGCTCGGCTGTGGTGTGCCTCACCAGCATCCTGAGCTGCGTCTTCTTCGAGTGGGCAATCACCAAATATCTGCTTCGCCGCCCCGCCACAATCGAAGACGGGTCGGCCATCGTTACCGGATTGTTGCTCGGCCTCAACCTGCCGTCTAACCTGCCCGTCTGGATGGTCGTCGCGGGAGCTCTCGTGGCCATCGGCATCGGAAAGATGACTTTTGGCGGACTGGGCTGCAACCCGTTCAACCCGGCCCTTGTGGGACGTTGCTTCCTGCTCGTCAGTTTTCCCGCCGCCATGACGTCGTGGCCCGTCGAGGGACAGCTCATGAGCTATACCGACGCCGAGACGGGCGCCACGCCGCTCAGCTTGATGAAGATAGCCATCAAGACGGGCGACACGTCGGTGCTAGACAAGTTGCCGAGCTCTATGGAGATGCTTCTCGGCCAGACAAGTGCCGGCGCGGGGTCGGCAGGCGAGGTGTGCGCGTTGGCGTTGCTCGTCGGATTTGCGTTCCTCCTCTGGCGACGCATCATCACTTGGCACATTCCCGTAACCATCATTCTCACCGTAGGAATATTCTCCGGGCTGCTCCACATGGCCAATCCCATCTATCCTTCGGCAGTGCAGGCCATTCTCAGTGGCGGACTGCTCTTGGGGGCCATCTTCATGGCGACCGACTATGCCACGTCGCCCATGTCGCACAAAGGACAGATAGTCTATGCCGTCGGCATCGGACTGCTCACAGAGATAATCCGCAACTGGGGTTCCTATCCGGAGGGCATGTCGTTTGCCATCCTCATCATGAACGCCTTCACGCCTATCATCAACAACTATTGCAAACCCAAGAAATTCGGAATAAATGGAAAAGCTTAAATCTACACTTCCCAACATGGTGATAGTGCTTGCCGCTGTGGCGCTCGTCACCGGCGCGCTGTTGGCTTGGGTCAATCAAATCACTGCCGCGCCCATTGCCCGCCAGCAGGAGCAGCAGCTCTCCGACGGCATAAAGAGCGTGATGCAGACGCCCGACCTGAAGGTCGTCGCCACCGACACCGTGAAGCAGGAGACAGGCGGCAAGGAGGCGCAGTTTTTAATTTATCGCGTGAGCAACAAGCAGGGACAGCCGATAGGTGCTGCCGTAGAGAGCACCACAATGGGCTTCGGAGGCGACCTGCGCGTGCTGGTGGGATTTTCTGAAAAGGGAGAAATCACCGGCTACACGCTCTTGCAACATTCAGAGACTCCCGGACTTGGGGCTAAGGCCGACAAATGGTTTCAGGCCGGACAGAAGGGCAACATCGTGGGACGCAGCATGGAGGGCGACAAGCCCCTCGCCGTCAGCAAGGACGGAGGCGACATCGATGCCATCACTGCCTCCACCATCACGAGCCGCGCTTTCCTGAAAGCCGTCAACCAAGCCTACGCCGCCTACGCCGCCAAGCCTGTGGATGCACAGAGCGGTGCGAGCAAGAAACATTAGCAACCGAATAACTTACTGAGAATTATGAATTATCTGAAAATACTGAAAAACGGACTTGTCGATGAGAACCCGACGTTTGTCTTGCTGCTCGGCATGTGTCCCACGCTCGCAACAACCACGTCGGCCATCAACGGACTGTCGATGGGACTGGCCACGATGTTTGTGCTGATATGCTCCAACTTCGCCATCTCGTGCATCAAGAACCTCACGCCCGACATGGTGCGCATTCCCGTCTTCGTGGTCGTCATAGCATCGTTCGTAACCGTTCTGCAGATGCTCCTGCAGGCCTACTTCCCAAGCATCAACAAGACGCTCGGCATCTTCATCCCCCTTATCGTGGTCAACTGCATCATTCTCGGGCGCGCTGAAGCCTTCGCCTGCAAACATTCGCCCGTAGAGAGCCTCTTCGACGGCATCGGCATCGGGCTTGGTTTCACCTGCGCTCTCACGCTGCTCGGCACAGTGCGCGAGCTGTTGGGCGCTGGCTCGGTGTTCGGCTTCGCGCTGCTGCCGGAGACCACCAATCTGCTGCTCTTCATCCTGCCTCCTGGGGCATTCATCACTTTGGGCTATCTCATTGCCATTGTCAATCGTTTTAAGAAAGTTTAACTGCTATGGAGTACATTCTTATTTTTATTTCCGCTATCTTTGTAAACAATATAGTGCTGAGCCAGTTTCTCGGCATCTGCCCCTTCCTCGGCGTATCACAAAAGGTGAGCACTGCCACAGGCATGGGAGCAGCCGTTGCCTTCGTGCTCACGCTCGCAACCATAGCCACGTGGCTGGTGCAGCGATACCTGCTCGACCCCTTCTCGCTGGGTTATCTGCAGACCATCGCCTTCATACTCGTCATCGCGGCTCTGGTGCAAATGGTCGAGATTGTGCTAAAGAAAGTGTCGCCGCCGCTCTATCAGGCGCTGGGCATCTTCCTGCCGCTCATCACCACCAACTGCGCCGTGCTTGGCGTGGCGATACTCGTGGTGCAGAAAGAGTTCTCGCTCATCGAGTCGGTGGTCTATGCTTTCTCCACAGCGCTCGGCTTTGCCCTCGCCCTCGTGGTCTTTGCAGGCATACGCGAGCAACTGGCACTGGTGAACATTCCGAAAGGAATGCGCGGCATGAGCATCGTGCTAATCACGGCAGGGCTGCTCTCGCTCGCGTTCATGGGATTCTCTGGCGTAGACCAGGGACTGAGAACGCTCTTCGGACTGTGACGCTCTGCCATTTGAAACCTGAAACAGTCGGCGCGGCAGACGGCGGAGCCAGAACGCCGAAAGCCTGAAGAACAGAACGGAAAAGTATAAAGCAAAAAAGCTTAAAGCATAAAAGTACAAACAATATGAAACAGACAATCCTTGTAACGGGTGGCACCGGATTTATCGGTTCCCACACCACTGTAGAGCTGCAGCAGGCAGGCTACAAAGTAGTTATCGTTGACAATCTCTCCAACTCCAAAGCCGACGTGGTTGACGGAATAGAGAAAATCACCGGCGTAAGGCCAGCCTTCGAAAAGGTGGACTGCTGCGACATGCCGGCACTCGAAGCCGTGTTCAACAAATATCCCGACATCGCGGGCATCATCCACTTCGCCGCTTCGAAGGCTGTGGGAGAGAGCGTCGAAAAACCGCTGCTCTACTACCGCAACAACCTCACGTCGCTCATCAATCTGCTTGAACTCATGCCGAAGCATGGGGTGAAGGGCATCATCTTCTCGTCGAGCTGCACCGTCTATGGACAGCCAGACCCCGAAAACCTGCCCGTCAGCGAAAGCGCGCCCATCAAGAAGGCCGAGTCGCCCTACGGCAACACCAAGCAGGTGAACGAGGAAATCATCACCGACTACATCCACAGCGGCGCCGACATCAAGGCCATTCTCCTGCGCTACTTCAACCCCATCGGAGCCCATCCGTCGGCAATCATCGGCGAGATGCCCAACGGAGTGCCGATGAACCTCATTCCTTTCGTCACTCAGACGGCAATGGGAATAAGAGAGCAACTCAAAATATTCGGAAACGACTACAACACGCCCGACCACACTTGCATTCGCGACTACATCTACGTCTGCGACCTCGCCAAAGCCCACGTCAAGGCTATGGCGCGAGTGCTCGACACCGACAGCGACAAGCTCGAAGTGTTCAACCTCGGCACTGGCCACGGCGTCTCCACGCTCGAGTGTGTGCAGACCTTTGAGAAGGCCACAGGAGTGAAAGTGAACTGGGCCTACGCTCCGCGCCGCTCCGGCGACATCGAGCAGGTTTGGGCCGACCCAAGAAAGGCCAACGAGGTGCTGGGCTGGAAAGCCGACACGCCTCTCGACGAGACTCTGCGCACCGCATGGAAGTGGCAGCAGCACCTGCGCGAGCTGGGCATTCAGTAGCCTCACGCTGACCTCTGAACAATCAAAAGACGCCTGCCGCCCCCCGCCC
>Ga0181612_152684_pt1 | contig 19561 bp, 12 predicted proteins | sample HoacroProtozoa21_FD_119630 | JGI IMG/M metagenome (GOLD analysis project Ga0181612, IMG submission 119630) | Hoatzin crop microbial communities from Cojedes, Venezuel. Combined Assembly of Gp0051906, Gp0051904, Gp0051908 | reverse complement strand
CACGCTGGGGGCAGGGCTCTTGCTGGGTCCTTTTCCGATGTGTGAGTCACCACCGTGCAGAGGACGCACAGCCAGCAGCCAGTGCTCAGCGTGGGATCGAGCCTCACCCTCCTCATCCTCACTCTCCCATAGACGCCGTCTGGCTCCCAGGTCCCCTCAGCACCCCCTGCCTATGTCTAAAATCTCCTTGAAAACCTAACCCCCCCCTCCTTGGGAGCACGGTCAGCTTCAGCCTGCCCATTCACTTGGGTCTGCCTTCCTTTCCTGCTTCCCCAGTAAATATTTAGGGGCAGGCACTCATCGCCTCGGCTAGTTTGAAACCCGAGAGGATCACTCCTGACTAACAAGGGATGCGTCACAGTCACAAGCCCGCTTCTTTGCATCCATCACCACTGTGGCACTTCCCCTTCGGTGAGGACATGGGAGAGAAGAGGCGTCAGTATGGCCCAGGAGAACAGCAGAGCCAGCCTGGGTCATGGTGGGGGAAGAAGCGCCTGCCTGGAAGCCACAGCTTTATTCCTCTGTGACCTTGTGGTCTCATCCATACCCTGGTGCTGCTCACAGCTCTGCCACATGCTGGACCCATCGGTGTCTTGCCGAGAGAGGCTGGCAGCTTATGGAAGGCTCAGGGCACCGCAGCGCATGGGATGTGCTTGCTGTTGCTCACAGTGCTGGGGAGAGGAGTCCTTCCATGAAAGGATGAGGCAGGCGGTGTTCAGGAAAGTGGATGGAGATCATCTTTGGCACAGAAACTCGAGGAGACTGGTGAAATTCTGGAGGACAGGGAAGCCGCGAATCACCCACCCAGCTCAGCCAGGGATGCACAGGGACGTGGGTCAGCTTCTCTACAGGGGGATGTCACTTTACAATAAAAACGATTTTATTTATGAATAATCAAGTCACCCAGAGTGGAGCTGCTGCAGGAATGCACTACTCATTCCAGGACATGCAGCTGGAAGAGAGCAAGGGCCCACATGCTCATCCCAAAGAATCATAGAATCGTTAAGTTTGGAAAAGACCTCGAAGATCATGAAGTCCAAAGCCATTGATGACAGTTTGTAGGATGTGAGAGCCTGAACTTGAGGACACAATTGTGCCAAAAAGCAGCAGTGATGTTATCTCCCCATGATCCCATGGCAAGAAGAAAGGAGAAAGGCACCTATAGCTGGGACACGGGTTTAAAAGCAAGTACACTCCAGGAAGACCTCAGGAAACTCAGCTTTCCCCTAATGCCTGTGTCCTGGGGTGCAGCCTGACCACATCTGTACCCCTGTGTCATCCTAAGCATAGAATCTACTCACTTCAATTGCCGCGAGGTTTCTTTCCAGTCCTGTGGCTCTGGATGCCAGGACCTGAAGGAATAAACATGAGATCTCACAAAAACTCATGACCTGTTCCCTGTATGAGCACTCTATCCATCCTGAGCAGATTGCACCACTGTTTTCCATGCCTTCCAACAGAGCAAACAACATCTGTCTTGGAGCAGCGCACCATTTAGCCACATACCCTGAAGGGCAGCAATCACCTGCTTGCTTCCAGAAGAAGCTGCGAGTAAATCTCTTCCTAAAATCTGCAGCAGAGCGGGAGCCACATTCTGACATACAAGTTTCTCCTCTCCCTAACCCTCCCAGAGCCACAGGAGTGAAAAGCTCCCAGCTCTGCCTGTTGCTATTGCCTGTGCGGGCATCACCTCCCGTTCAGCTTCATGCAGAGCGGTGTTTGGGAGAGCTGCTGCTCCCCCTGTGCTGCCCCAGCACGGTCAGCACGCAGCCAGCCAGAGTCGCTGCTCCAAGACACCTCGCTTGTCCACCTGAGGCTGTGATGCTCCCACCATCCATCGGCCACCCAGACCAACTGCCTGCTGGGTGTGTTCCTGAAACCTCAGTTCAGTTTGGGCAAAGGAGGCTTGATTACCCTGATGAATAATAGCATTAAACATTACACAACAGGGGTGAATTACTTTATATCAAGCCTGTATTTGCCAGCGTGTGCTGTAAATGAATATTTGATTATGTTAACAACCCTGGTGGAAAAAAGAGATTTACGCTACTGCCTTTGAACTGAATACATTATCTGGTGCCTGCATGTTGCAAAAAATAGATCCTCCCTCCAACCACACAGAAGCAACAGGAAACACAACTCCGCTTTATGGGCCCTCAGCAAGGGTTGGTTTAGTTTTACTGGGAAAAACCTTTCTTTACAGATTCATTAGCTAGTGCCTGCCCACAGGGATTTCACAAACACATCAAGGGTGCCTTTGCTTGCCAGTGTTAACCTTGGTTGCTGCAAGTGAGGTATGGGGGTTAAGCACAAAGAGCTCAAAGATGTGCCAAAGAGTAATGCCAGTTAGGACGTCTTGTTCCAGGACAGATCAGCTTCCCTGGAGAGCCAAGATGTGCTCTGTATCTTCTGCTAGGTCCAAAGAGCTCGCTGCTTGCTACAAGAAGTCATCTGCACTCAGAGTTCAGCGTGGGGATGGAGCCCTATGTCAGGGCGCGTCCCGGGCTGGGTTCAGGAAATCCCATGGGGCAGGGGGACTTGCGAAGCTGCAAGTACACCGTTCCCAAGCAGGCAGCCTGCTGAGAGCGCGCTTCTTACCCTGTTCCTACCCGCTCCCTCCCAAAGGCGAAGAGTGCTGCTGCCGGGCAGCCCCAAGCCGAAACCTCCTACAGAGAGCAATTCAACCAGAGCAGTGATGGTGGGGCATTAGACCACGAAGGTGCTTACTTCTAGCACCGGGAGCACTCACATTAAGAGTTACACGAGTTAATTACTCCAGTATTACACTACTCCACAAAAGGCGCCTAGGATCATTTCCTTGCCCTGATATCCTTAATAATGCTTCTGTGTGGCAAGCTGGGAAGGCAGCTAACAGAGAGTTTACAGGTTTAGAGAGGCTGGAAATGGAGCCAGCTGAGATTGTTAGAGGAGATATACGTGCACACAGACAGGTGCATGCATGCAGATGTCGCACTGGTAGAGTGAAACCATCAGGATGCAATCTTGTCTTTATTGCCAGTCTTCAGTCTGCCTTAGGCATGCCTTTATATCAAGGCAGTAGTTTTTCTGGGTGGGAATGGCTGTGCCCAGGTATAGCACTTCCATGGCAACATTAACGTCTTCACTGGAAGGACAGGAAAAAGACTAATGAGTTCCCAGCCCACTCCTGCTCCATACCCAGCCCATGTTCACCTATGCTGTGGCATGGTGTCCTAATGTACTGACTTTGCTGGTGGGAAGAACTGTACCCTCATTTAGTTTCCCATTTCCACAAGCCCACTCTTTAGCATCTCCTTGTAAAACAGGCTTTCCACTGCCTGCTCCTCCACACCACTTCTGCTGGAAGTTGGCTCTTCCCGAGCTATAAGCAACGTGCAGGACAAGGTCTAATCAAAGCCTCGTACAGAGGCAGCAATACCTCCCTCTCTGCTAAATATATCTCTTAGGAACTGGTGGAGCGGGTCCAAAGGAGGGCTACAAAAATGATCCGAGGGCTGGAGCACCTCTCCTATGAGGACAGGCTGAGAGAGTTGGGCTTGTTCAGCCTGGAGAAGAGAAGGCTGCGGGGAGACCTGATTGCAGCCTTTCAGTACTTACAAGGAGCCTATAGGAAAGATGGAGACAATCTTTTTAGTAGAGACAGCAGTGACAGGACGAGGGGTAATGGTTTTAAACTAAAACAGGGAAGGTTTAGGCTAGATATAAGGAAGAAATTCTTTACAATGAGGGTGGTGAAACACTGGAACGGGTTGCCCAGAGAGGTAATGGAGGCCCCATCCCTGGAAACATTCAAGACCAGGTTGGACAGGGCTCTGAGCAACCTGATCTAGTTAGCGGTGTCCCTGCTCGCTGCGGGGGGGTCAGACTAGATGACCTCTAGGGGTCCCTTCCGACTCAAAACTTTCTATGATTCTATGATTCTAAGTGGAATTACGTAGTACTCAACACTGCTTATTTTAGGAATGTAGTTTAGCCTCAGACTGTTTCCAGTCCTTAGTTAATTCTGTTCTTGTATTTTAATTTTTTATTAGTTTTTAGAATTGTTTTTATCACTTCTCTTTGCTCTGGCAATCTGAAAGGTTAGTCAGGGTTTTTCAGTTAATTACAAAATCAAGCTACATCTACTGTCGTGTGCTAGAATCATGCCTGGCCTATGCATCCGCACAAAACAACAGTGAATTTGAATGGGGGGCTTTTGTGTGCTGATACGTAAGTACATTTAGATCTTATGGCCAAGGTTTCCTCCCTAAAAGAGATGTAAGACTTTATGGGAGTAGTTCAGTTCTGTCAGAATTCCAGCGTTGAATTAATATAAAAAGTCTAACTCTAGAAGCATACAGAAGAAGATCAAAGGTTGTGAAGCACTCGCTTAAATAAATAAAATAAAAGTTAATGCAACACTGCAAAAAAGTTTCTTAGTGTACAACATACAAACTATATACTTGCATGTAGCTGTTGTAATACAATTTGGAGAGAGACCTGAATGTTCAGGGTCCTGTCATTTCAGAATTCCCCCATCTAGCACAGAAAGGTGTTGTCTCCTCCTGGCTTGTAGGTGGCCAAATGGTGAGTGGGTCACAGGGTGATGGGGGAAAAAAAGATTCTGGAAAAAACAGTTGTACATGTTTCTCTTCCCCACCCCCCGAGCCGTGCAATCACACTTTGAGATGCAAGCCCAGGTCTAAGATACACTTTCAGGGTATGATTGCTGTATCTCCTTATTTAACACAACTTATTTTTCTGTTACCTTGAACATTTTTAAGCTTTTAGATAAACTGAGGCAAATAATTCTACATCAGAACACAATTTTGTGAATGACAAGGAGAAAATGTAGCAGTAAGCTTTAGTTTTTGTTTCTTGACTCTTAGAGCAAAATTATGATGTCCCTGGTTGTGCAGCAAGCTCTGATATCACATGCAGAAGACAAGTGGAAATTTGCAGTTAGGTGACTCTGGTTGTCAAAAGGCAACCAGTCTACAAACAGCCAACCAGTCTATAAACAGAAAGCCCATCTATAAACAGAAAGCAAACTATAACATGTTGAGAAGCGTGCGTGAAAAATGCCAAGGCGGGGATTTAGCTGGGCTCCCTCTTACACGGGAGGGGTTGTGCTGACTTCCCCCCCTGCGTGAGAGCACTCGGGTGCCACGGGCAGGACATGGCCCCGCTCCGAGAGTGCGCTTTCGAAGTCAGTTTATGTGGGCACCGGACCACGCTGCCAGGGATAGTCCAACCCTTTTCCCCCACGGCCATGCCCTCAGCAGCTTCCCCTGCAGCAGCTCCGGTGGCGATGAGGCTGTAGGCAGGTTGGAACAGTTCCTTGAATTGATAATTAATTAGCAATCAGTTTTCTTTTTCACAACGAGCTTTCTGGCTCCGTTGTCTGATGCTCTCGACTGCTACACAGGAATCAGAAGAGTGACAGTGAAGGGTGCCTGAGGGGAAGTCACTGCCCTTCCTGCAGTCTCAAAGTTACAAGTTATTTTTGTTACAGTTATTGAAGCAAGTTAGGAAAATTAAGTTTGCTGAGTAGAAGAGGAGCTTATCCTTGAGGAGCTGAGGTGAATTTGCTCTCTCTTTCATAATTCCTGCATTATAAAAAGGATTTTCAAACTTGCTCTGAAAATTGCTTTGGAAGTTCCAGCTGAAAAGTTGGAGATTGGAGTATGAGAATAATAGTTTCATGCAAAGGTTGTTGTTGAAGTGATACCAAGTTAATATTAAGTACTAGCAGGATACACTGGTTCTTGAGCCCAATGTATATATAAATGAAAATAAATCCTGAAGTTAATACATAACAAAAACTCTTGCTGTCTTTTTCTGCTTTTATGAAAATACAAGCCCAGTTTATAGATTAGCTGTTCCCAACTCAAAGTGTCACAACCCTTAGTATGGAAAAAGCCTAAAAAGCTGTGCCAGAAGAGATGGTACCACATGTGGCTTTTGACCTGTTACATAAAACTTCTGTTTTTCTTCCACCCCCTCCGTCCCGTGTTACTGGGAAAACATCATGTGTGTTGTATATGTAGAATAAATTTGAAAGCTGTATATGAAAGTGTATTTTGCTATTGAAAATATTTTGAGTCCAGCAAATCTTCGGTACCCCAAAAATTGGCTGTAATCTAGTGCGTTTTACTGGTAAGAATAAAAATCTCTCCCTTTGCATCCTATTCCTGTTTTTAAATTGGTAGGTAATCAGCAGGCATGGGGAAAACATGGAAATGATGTTTCAGGTATGGCAATAAAGATAAGCCATAGCATTTTATACTCTTGATCTATGAATGAAAATATAATTTTCCTTTCTCTTAGTGCCAGGGAATGATGAAACTATCCTGAAATATTTTTAAATGTTTCATTACAGAGAGCATTACAAAAACATCACCCTTGGTATAGTAATGCACAGGTGCTCCTGGTAAAAACTTCTGCCCTGTCAATATAGATATGAAGCCTGAGACGCATGGAAGCTAGTGGCTGCTCATGCGAAGCTACATATTCAGCTATCTGTGGATGATGATGATTTGTCTGAATAGACATTACTTACCGAAGCCCCCTGCTTCCTGATAAATATGAACTGACTGTCATTCCAGGAGTGGCATTTTCTTGCTGTTGGCCGCATCTTTTGGCACCAACTTTTGATGATGGTCCATGCAGGTGAGCCCTATTTGGCCAATTTTGTAGAGGTTGCCAGAAGGCCGTAACGTTGATTTTCAATCTTGCTGCTGTACATATTGCTATATCTAGAGATAAATATCTCAGAACCTTAGAAATAAGCTGAATTGTGCATGATCCTTTAAAAAAAATTGGCCCTGACCTTGCATTCTTTACAAAGGGCTGTTCTGTAGTTGATGCGGTAGCATGGTTTTACAGTTTTTAGTGTTGCTATAGGAGTATCTAACTTGGAAAAAAAATTGTAAAGCCCCTTGCTACTTCTGTCTCGATTTTTCAAATGAGAACAAGATGTTTCAGTGAGAAAAAGATGCAAAAATATACTAATCTCTGCAGATTGTTCCAGTTGTTTTATTTTCCACATTTGTAAAGTCTGTATAAAATAGATAAGTAGCTATCTGATCAGGGTGTTCTTTGTGCTTCCACTACAGATTCTGGATTTTGGATTGGCGAGGCATACAGACAGTGAGATGACTGGTTATGTGGTTACAAGGTGGTACAGAGCCCCAGAGGTGATACTTAACTGGATGCATTATACGCAAACAGGTCAGCATCTCTTCAGAAAAGTGGTAATAGAGCTAATAGAGCTAAAGCATTCACTGAATCAGGCAATATATAAAGCAAGTCTTTGAAGTGACTGAGAAATTGGAGGTGGAAATGATGGTATAATTATGCAAAAATTCCTTGTAGATAAACTGCAGGTAATCTTTTGGTGGTTTTGAGTTTGGGGACTTTTTTGTGTATTTTCTGAGAGTAACAGAAAGTACCAAGGTGGTTGGAAAAAAGTAATATAAATGTATACAGATGTGACAGTCTGGTCTGTGTTCCTGTCTTCTGCACTGCCTGTCATCTCCCTGCAAAGATGTGCTGATCGTAGCTCGAACAGACAGGGGAAAGTGGCAGAAGGAGGGAATTCGAGTAACATTAGGGTAACTATGGAAGTTTTTGAAGGCATTGAAAATTTACTTCCCACATGCATCTGCCTGTTAACAAGAAACTGATTCTGTGTATTATCAGATTAGAAATTATCTAATTAGAAGAGCTGATAGTTTTATCTCTACTGTTCATCATACTTGGCAAGGCACTCATTTGTTTTGTAACAGGCTACAAAGGTAAGTTTTACACTTCTTTAAAATATGTTTTAAATTAAACTTTATGTACATTTAAATGGACAAGTATTCAGCAATTTAATGTGATGGTCTTTTTTTCAGTTGACATCTGGTCTGTGGGCTGTATAATGGCTGAGATGATAACAGGGAGGCCTCTGTTCAAAGGAAATGATCATATCCTTCAGTGAATTTATGACACTAATGTACAAAAATGATGAGAGGTTCTTATGTGATACAGTAGGTCTGTTGAAAAACAGATGAGCATAAATTGAAATGAATCGTAAAATGGCTTGCACCTTTCTCATTAACTGGTGATTTGATACCTGTACCACTCTTGCACATCTGGATATTAAAACTCGTATTACGGAACTTTCTCAGTAGAGGCAGAGAGATGATCTTTGAATCACATCTCAAGTCATCGGGTAAAAGGTTCTGTGATGATAGAAAAGGCATATTTTGATTTTTTCTTGGTAATAGAGTCCACAACTCCAGCACATGCACAGAAGATTCTGCTGTTGTATATGGACTTATGTGCACATGACAGTCCATTGCATGCTTTGTGAGACTTAGCAAGAAGTGTTATGTAAGTAATATCTAGTCAAACGTTTTAGATTTACCGAAGACATCTAGTCCCATCATTTCATTACTGAGTAATTAAGAATATAGGTAAGATTAAGCCATAATACAACTTCAGGTGATACTTCATTGGCAGTAGTAGTTGTGATAGTTAATAGAGGATGGTGTAATAAAAGACAGCAAGAATTTTTTACCTTTTTTTTTCTTTCCCAGCTTTGTATGTTTGACAGCTCAGCCTAAGCATTTTGCACTGCTTTTCCCCATGTGGAGTTCCAGTCAATAAATTGCTTATCTGCAAATACTTGTTTACAGAATCACAATTGTTTAATTTTAGTTATATTTGTATTTACTTACTTACATGTAAGATTAGGACTTCATTGCATGGATCATATTGCTCTTGTTTTGTGAGGAAAAACATAAAAAAAGGAAGACTGCATTCACCAAAAAAATGATGGGGACTGTGGAAAAGTAGAATACATCAAATTGTTTCAGCTGTACAGATTTCAAGTATGCATAAGTTCATAACAAGAAAATACTAAAATGCCTGCCAAAGAACAGCCATTGACTAACACAGCATTTCTCAGTTAATGCAAACCTTGAGCATTCTAGTACATAAATAAGGAAATGAATGAGTCATGATTTTCAAGAGTAAGAGTGGAAAAGCTAGTATTTTAGTCATACTGGGTTTTGGAGATGTCATAACTATTGGCTGAAGTTCTAAGTCCTGTGTTATGAAGGAAATTACCCCAGCATAATAGTCCTTGCTGGCCTTCGAGTATATGAATCAGTATTCTTCGAGTATGTTAATCAGTATTACCTGTTGTCAGCGAAATGCAGCTGTGGGTTCAGCTGCGGGTAGGTGAATAAAAAAACAGCTAGCTTAAGGGATTCTTGGTTTAGTAACATGAATAGGTTATCCTGCAAACTTGGTGGGGGACTTTATTTCTTTATTTCACCACATTACCCACTTTTTCTGCACAGGCTGGTAGAATCCTTGTGTCTCGAGCGCTGATCTAGCTTCTAGCTTCTCATCTGCTACTCTTACCAGAGTAGCAAACAAGTAGTAAAGCTGTTCTCTGCAGCATTAGCCTCCTGTGAATACGGTGTTTCTTCTTTGCAACAGCGAATACTGTTGCTGATTAATCTGTGCTGGTTTAGGACACAGAAAACTAGGAAGTGTACTGATGCCTTACCCCAGTGTTTCTAACATCTCAGCATCTGGAATTGAGCTAAGCATGTGGGAAATGAGGACGAGGGGGATTAATTTTTTTTCCTCGAAGATTTTCAGTATGGAGAAGAGCTAGCACAGACTGGTTTCCGCTGACTTTTGTTCCATTTATCGTACCACCTGGTGTTCCCTGTGACTTTTCCTGCCTCTGCATCACCTGAGTATTGGATAGACCAGGGCAATGCATGCAATACATGTGTTGATTATTCAGATACTCCAATACTTTTGGACTGATTTTAACCAAAAATATAGAAGAGACCTGATGATATTAGAGGAGTTTGCAGGTGATTCAGTTATGTGTTCCTGAGTTATAGGATATTTTATTTCAGGTTCTTTCAGTGTCTTTGCCTTTTGCAAGAAAAATGGATAACTGTCATGTTATCTTTTATAAATCTTCTGTTCAGTCCTTTGCATTATGATTTTTGCTTTATCCTCCAGTAGCAAATAAACTTACAGTTTTTGCAAGGTGTTTAGTTTTATGGTGAAAGACAAGACTTCGTTCCTTATTTCTGGTATTCAGATCTGGACCAGCTCACAGAAATAATGAAAATAACGGGTACACCAACTCAAGATTTTGTTCAAAAACTGCAGAGTCAAGATGTGAGTATTCTGCTTTGTCAGTTGGTTTTACATGTCTTAATTTGTCCCAGTTCTTAGGCTGTATAGTATGTATTGACTACTGAAATGACCCTGCTGGTACATCTCTGCCTTGAAGTGCTTTGCACACCCAGAGTAGCTGCTGGAGATTAAGGGGGCACAGAACACAATCGGGACACTTGAAAAATCTATGTATTTAAATACTGCACAGTTTCCAGTGTGTACCATGTACAGTTGAGCTGATACATTACTACACTTACTCAAAACATGCTGAAAACATGAACCTATTCAGAAAACCCAGTTGCTCTGCACACGTCTCTGTCTTTCCTATTCTTGTGTGGATGTCCTTCTAGAATCCTTAAGCCACTACTATAAAAAACAGAAAATTAATCATTAGACTAACTATACAATTTAAATACTAATGAATTGCTGTATAAGGTTCACTTCTAGAGACTCCTGTAAACTCACTATGACATTCTTTCAAATTATGCATACATGTTTATTCTAATTAATATATCAAATATTTAGCACTAATAATTAAAGCTTTACACTATCATTTCTTAATCACAGTTGTAAGGTTTGATTTTAAAAAAAGTTCCTTTCAACAACAAATTGAAAATAATCAGGGTTTATGACCCCCCAAAAATCCATTTGTACAACATGCTATCAAAGCATTTTTGAGTTACTTATTAAACATATAGTTAATGTTGTCACATTACAAAGGCAGCAAAGGTCTAATTTAATATTCATGCTTCTTTTAAGGCAAAAAACTATATCAAAAGCCTCCCAAAAGTCCAGAAAAAAGATTTTGCATCCATCTTGAAGTATGCGAATCCTTTGGGTAAGACAGTTTGTGTGGATATGTACAATTTGTTTTGTTCTTGTATTTGCACTGGAGGCAGAAGCAGTATCAGTCATGTAATATGTTATGGGATGGTTCTCATGCTTTTCTGTCTCTCGCTTTCCGTAATTCATAACTTTGATTTTAGTGGCTGAACTTTGCCAAGTTTAGACCCTGCCAGGAATCAGATGTTTCTTAGAAGAGTCAAGAAAAGAAGTATTTTGTGTTTTAGGCTCCGATCCAGCCTCTGCTTAATGGTTTTACTGGAGCAGCTTTCTCAAGAGCCCTGGGAAATTAAATATACGTAATAAATTCTTCTGTGTATTGTATTGAAATATAATTCTGAAAGCTCAGTCTGACCGACAGTAGAAATGCAAGCAAATAGAAAGCTGCCATTTTAGTGATGGAATTAATGCATCCTGAGAAACATCTGTGCATTCCTGAGAAGCACTGGCTTGGATTTGGTAGAGATAAACACCCAGAAGAGCATACCAAGTGTGCACAACTGTGACATGACCCGAGGCAGCCAGAGCTGTGAGAGGGCTCTGCCCAAACCTTATCCGTTCCCCAATGACCTGGACACTCACAAAGCCAGTTTTATTAGAATAGCAATTAGGATAATTGAATCTTCTCAATTTAAGAAGTTCAAATCGTATGTTCAGATACAGTAGAAATAAACATGATTAGTAAGCAGCTCTTACCCCGAGTGCATGGTTAGGTGACTGACCTTCTCAGCTACAGCAAGCTCTACACATTTCCATCTAGTTTTTAGGGCGTTTCTTCCTATCACTTCTGTGCCCATCTGGCTGCTCCTTATGTAGAGAACAGCTAACTGCTCGTGGTCTGGGAGAGAAGGCTGGAGGGAATCCACGACTTGGCAAGCAGGAGCTGCAGTATCCTGTCCCATGCTGCTGCCTCTTCTTCCTTCCAGCTGCTCCACCCAACCCAGGAACGTTCTTCCAGGATAGAAAAAGAGAGAATAAAAAAATCATTCATCATATCTCTTTACAGTGGCCCATTTTGACAGTCAAACAGTGAACCTGATCCAAAATGCCCTGGAGAGGAACATACAAGATTTTCATGAGTTGTTTTGGCTGAGGTCAAAAACACCTAACAGATAAAATCAGCGCTGAGATTCTGAGCACGGACAACTGACTTGTCTTAGTGAACTTCAGAGCATACTTGGGCTTGGATTTGGTCATGCATGGAGCAATTCTCATTAGCTCTACAGCCACCTGTTCTTTGTGCTGCTGTCAGGTCCTGATGTACCTTAGAACCACGACACAGTGGTGACAGTGATGAAAGACAGCTGGGAAAGCCCTAAGCACAGTGGTTCTCGAGCAGAGAAGTCATTGGCGGAGGTGACATGGCTGTCATTGGCTATTGAATGAACACCAAATGATTCTGCTTTATAACTCTGTGTATTTATTTGAAATGCCTCCAGGGCAACATTACTGTCTGCAAGCTGGAATCAGTGGTGTGATTTGAATGCATTGTTTGTTTTCTGTTCAATAGCTGTAAATCTTTTGGAGAAGATGCTGGTGCTGGATGCAGAGAAGCGAGTCACAGCAGCTGAGGCTTTGACGCATCCTTACTTCGAACCAATTCACGATCCTGAGGAAGACATTGAAGCTGAGAAATATGACGACACATTTGATAACATGGATCTTCCGCTAGATGAGTGGAAGCGTGAGTTTAGTTTTGTGATGTTTTCAAAAATGACCAGATAGAAGGGCGATCCAGATATAGTAATATTCCCCTTTACAAACTACTTTCTGTGCTTTTGATGAAACAGAGTAAGTAGACACTATTAAGATAGAGAAACGCTATTGAGAAGCCAGTGTTCCTCTTACCAAGTCCTCCGGGAACGATCCCCAAAGGTTTCTTCTCTGCCTCCTAACAAAGGCTCTCCTCCTTCCTTTTTCTCCTTCCTTCTTCTTTCTCCACCTTCCTTCTCCTCCTTCATCTGTCTGTCCTCCATATTCTGCAGGGTAGGAAAGAAAACATTTCTGCAGCATGTTCCTTCCAGTGGATAGGACAGGCGAACAGATTCCTCAGCTGTTGACTCTATAGGACTGCAACTGTTGCTGGCCTTAATTTCCAATTAGGTTCTCTCAGGGAGAGAAAACATACCTGCATCAGCAGAGATGTGATTCTGAATCTGTAGTTTTCATCTGACATCAGAGGTTTGTATTTTGGCTTTTAAGTGAGGACTTGACTTGCAAAGGATGTGCTCAGTAGCTCTTTCTGAGGATATTGCCCCCTATACTGTAAAGCCAATGCTTGCATCCCTTTGAAAGCACCTACAACATTTCAGTATTGGGCTACTTTTTGAATCTGAAATGGTGAGAAAACGATCCTTGATTCCCTTACTTTTTGTACTCTTTCTCTCTTTTTTGCCTGAAGAGGTCTCTCTCTTCCTGACCTAGATCAGAGCCTAACCACGCTGGAGGCTGCACCTTGCTCGTGTCTCTGCAGCTCCTTTCCTGACGAGACCAGCAGCACTATGTTTATTCTGTTGTTTTCCAGGCATTACGTACAAAGAGATACTGAACTTCAAGCCACCACAAACACTGGAGTCAAAGGAGACATCGGTGTAATTGTATGACGCTGTCTTTTCAGAACTCAGAAGCAAGCTGGAAAGTTGTAAATGTTTGTGATATTTCAGGTGTATAAAACTTTTATAAATGAACTGGATATAATCCGTTTCATCTGCACCGTAAGAAAGAGCAATGTCTTTTACTCTGCATGTGGAAGTTGGTGCCTTTGGAAGTAGCATTTCAGAACTGTCCAGAATCTTATTCTTGCCTACAACTTCTTCCTTCGGCACAAAAGGATTCACACTGTGATGGCGTGGTGCCATCCTCGAAAGAGCCGGTAGGGATAAATCTTCAGAGATCAGAAGAGTACAGGCTACCATGCTAAGCAAGCTGAGACACAGAGCACGTCAGAGATGGGCCGTGACTGCTCTCCAAGGCTATTGAACTGCCCTGAATGCAAGAACTATCCGTGTGACTTCCTCTGGAATATTTCACCTCGGTAAGATGCTTGGGAAGGCTAACGAGCTTCTGCCACCTCAGCTAGTGCAGCGGGTCATGGAGACACAGCCGGAATGAGTGCTGATGTCCCCAGTCCTGTGTGAGTGGAGGAGAACCTGAGCTCCAGCCATTTGTGACAGATCTGGGTACAAGGCAAGAAGCAGAGACGTGTCGATGTCCTAGACTTTTTCAAAGTAACCAGCGTAGCAGGACAAGATTTGACAAGCGCACTAGATGAACAGTTGCTAGACAAACAGTCACGGTCAAGGGGTACAATATTTGCCTCTGAATACAGTGCAGTCTCTTTGTGTAACAGACTAGGGTTCAAGGATTTCCAGGGAGAAATTCTTAAGACTTTCTAAAATTTTGTAATCTCTCTAGCATCTTAGTATTGAAATGATCACTGAAAAAGTTCACCTTCTCAGAGGACGTACTGCTTATAGAATCAGCGGTGCTGATATTCGAAATAAAGCTGCACGCAGTCACATTATGGAAAAGAAAATGAGGATAAAAATGATATGCTGCAGCTGTTTGTTGGGAATACCTGCAGCAAACTGATTTGTTCACAGTGTGTAGAGGTGTTGCCAGGTGCGGAGTAACAACTGTTCCTTTTTTAGCCTTTTGAACTTGTATTACTTGAGGGGAAACCCTCAGACTTTCTGTGGGGAGGTGTCTTCCCAGGGGGAGTCAGCTGCCTGACGGGATGTTGGGTGGACACTTCATGAGCTCCTCTCCCTCTCTGGGTTCATTCAGTGCATTTTCCTAGGTGCTTAGTTTGTAATAATCTCTGAGGTAGGAGAAAGAAGTTGGCAAACCTTTGGTGAAGAATTTCTTTGTGAGATTGTTTGTCCTTGTTAAAGGCAGTCTCTCTACTGTTGACTATTTGAATGTGGATTATTCCCAATGCAGTGTGTTGCCAATAAGTGAAACAGTTGTGAAGAAAGACATTTCATCTTAGCAGGTAGTAACTGAAAAAGTAGTAAGGAATTACTTGGGATTTTTTGCTGTAATGATAAATTTAAACCAGAAGTTGAATCAAGGTACAGTCGTTCTGTTTCTTTCAATGAATGTTTATGTTAAACACCTGCAAATATTAGTGTTTGTTTAAAAATTGTGATAAGAATTGATCAGCTGAGATGGGCACCTAGAGAGACTAGATGGTAAAAGAAGCATTGAATTATTGATGTATTTGACAAGTCGTTAAAAACTATAGGTTAAGGGATGTATGCAAAAAAAAGCAGATAATGTAATTTGAAACAAAACATTTTTCCACACTACAGACCACTGAGGAAGGCACACTTAAGAGTCACCCTCCTTTCTGCACTATTGACTTTCTGCTTGGACTACACTTCTATGTTAAAACAGGAGCTGGAACTTTATTTTTTACTGAACAGATGTTTTCTCTTTTAGGATCATGTCCTGTGATCCTCTTAAAAGTCATGGGAGAAAAGTGCCTACTGGAGTCGGTGGGTTGGATAGAGCCAGTGAAGGGCAATGGAAGAATGTCACAAACGTCTTTGAAAATGCTCCCTCTGTATTTTAAATGGAAATTCAACTTCCTAAATTCTAGCAAATGTCGAAAGTCTGGAGATAATGCAAATGGCTCAAATGTTAAACTTCAAGGGAGCATGTTTTCTCATTGAAAAACTGCTTTGCATTTTCTTCGTAAATGCCAGCACTTCAACGGGCATTTTCACTTCCCCGCGCTTTAGCAAAGTCAAGCCCTAAAAATCTCCATTGGCTGAGGTGAACTTTTCCCTCTCTTAAACTTGACATAGTATTGGAGAAGCAGCTAGCCTGCATGAGAAAGACACGAGAAGATAATGTTAGATTTTTCTAGATACTGGGGGAATACAGAACTCGCAAAATAACCTAAGACCTTGGTGCATGTGCCAGCAGAGACAGAAGTAGTGCTGTGCTGTCTAGTCAGCAAACAGTCTGTAAGGTAAAATAACAGACATGGAAAGTTTGCAACATCTTGGCAAGTTGTTTCTGCTAAGAGACTGAAATCTGCAGAGATGGCTTCAAACGGCAATAGAGGTTATTAGTATAAATAGCTCTCTCAAACAAATGCAAGGTGAAAGCAGAAATACTTTGCATGGGAGGCAGCTGCTGCTTCAAAGGGACAGACCACATTTCCTAGGTTTTTATTTGCTATTTCTACTGTGCTAAGCAACTCAGGAATAAGAACCCAGTTTCTGTTTGCCTTAAAGAGAAATGTAAATACATTCTGCATGTACTTGAAATGTATTGTGAAAAATAAAGGTCGAGGGTTTGTTTTTTTACACAGTCATGGTCTGATTTTCGCCATGTGTATTCCCAAATGTATAATCACTCCTGAAAATGGTATGTTGTTGGGATAAGGGAACTGTATGAAACCTAATATTGTAGGTACATTCATGTAATATGAGCTGCTGATGTTGTTTGTTTTGGAAGTCAGTCAGACCATAGATGCTAGCCTTTCTCCCATTTTCTGAACTTCAGGTCAGGCACAAAGCTGAGCTGATTGTACTGCTGCCACCTAATTATTTCTTACAGCATCTTGGATTTTACCAGACATCTCTCTCTTGTTCTAAAGGACACGATTTCAGTCCTTAAATGCAGTTGCATTCCTCAGCCTGATTGTAAAGCCAAAGTCAGATTTGACAGTCATCAACCATACACATCTTTGAGTTGGACAGGGAAGTTTGAGTTAACAGAGTTCTGGTAGGATACGTGGGACCTTTGCCCTGACAACCCATGTGTCCCCTGATGCTATTAGAGCAGGATTGTCCCCTGAAGTATTAGTCTTTGTTGCACTGAAAACTCATCGTTCATGTAGAATTTTGCTAGTGTGTTGTTGTGGGCCAGATGTGGCTGACACTTCTTGACTATTTTCTGGGTTTTTTACAGGATGACACTGAGGTGAGTGCTAGTATGTGTCCTGCAAAGTGTGTTAAGATCCACTTTGCTCTTGATTTGGAACTACCAGGCATATGAGCTGGGTGGGATTCTTTGAGCTTCCTACTTTCTGATCTGCTATTGAAATATAAGTATTGGATGCTTCTGGTCTGCTTCAGCAGAGATTGTCAGAGAATGAAGCATCTGTTAGATGCTGTTGTTCACTGGATCTTGGTATGAAATACTCCTGTAGGGCTTTAGATGGTCCCTGCAGGTATCAGGGAAAGAAGAGGGGCTCATAACACCTGCTATCTCTGCTCGTTACTTCTCCATCTCCTGAACACACTCTAGGGCAACTGGTTGCATAGTCAAATAATACCAGAAGCAGTTTCACGGACTGCAGCACCAAAAATCTCTTCCTAAGTGTTTTTAAGAATTCAGAAGCATGAGTTTGAGAAAGATCAAGGGAGAAGGACTTCCATTATACAGACTCTCTTTGAAACTTCATGGACTAGCAGTTAATGAGCAGCTTTTGCACCCAGATTATTTGCAGCCCTCTGGGATAGTAACATAATGATATAAAATCTGCATTGCCACGCCGCAGCCAGGTGCAGCTCTTGGGCAGGGGAATGATGCATGCTTTTTAGCTACCAGGAACAGCATCCCTCTGCAAGGAGGTGAAGTGGGGACAAGGAAAGTAATTTAGGGATTTATTATTTTTGTCTGTTGCTATCCTGCTCTGCAAGCAGAGCTCCCTTACGCTTAACTATGCTGGAGTTTTCTAGTTCACTCCAAGTTCCGCTCATCAGTGCACACTGAGGTGCAGTTGCCAGCTAAGTTTAAGCGATCCGGGCATGCAGCTCCTGAGCTTTTTATTGAAGTATTTTGAGTACACTGTTATCTTTGGGAGGCAGAATGAGGCAGCCAAATGAAGTGTAGTGAAAGAAATTGCTCAGGCCCTGTTTGCGAACGCTCTCAGTTTTGCCGTGCAGTGTCGTCGGGAGCAGGAGATCTCTCTGGCTGTGTTTGCACGGTGCCTGCGGCAGCGACGCTCTCATCTGAGTGACACGTGTGATACCAACACAGCCACAGACTGACACTTACTCCAGTTCAGTCTGATATTAAATTGAAATTCAGTTATTGCTATTATTATTATAAAAGCAGTAATAAAACATGTTTTTCATACATGATGTATGTGTGCAAAAGGCAATGATGAGATAGGAAGGAAAATAAATGCAAGACAGCACAGATTTCCTTTAAACAAAGAAAAGACAACACAGGAGGATTTTTCAAAGGCATTACTAATATCTTGAATGAACAACTGAATTCGTCAGGGAGGTAAAACCACAGCAGTGAGACTACTCTGAATGCTGAGATCGTGTCCTACCTGCTGGCAGAGCGGGAAGGCTAGGTCACCAGGGATACAAATGAACTGCGGGTCCCATGTCACATTACAGGCTTTAAATGTGACTCCCCTTATGGCTTCCAAACACTCTGGTAACACTTCACATTAAGGTTGCTGAATTATCAGACCAGGTGTGAAACTATGGCCATACATAAACAAGTGAATATTTGGTGACTCTGTGAAACGAGTGGGATTCTCTTCACAAACAGCTCACTATAATTACCATAGCTACTCAGTACTGCCCCTTAAGTCTCTAAACCAGAACATTAACTACTTTTCCTTAGGTTTCTCAATGGATTTTATAGCCTTTTATGCTTTATGGCTGGATTAGTGGGTTTGATCACCTGGATTTGGTATGATTAATGTTATGAACTTGCTGCATGTCTTCAAGCTTTTGAATTGCTTTCCATAGCTAGTGTTTGGCATCATTAAAGTACTTAGAGATATAAAATATTTATGTTAAGGGAAAATTTACTTTGTGCTGTAACCTCAGATGTTAGCAGTGGGGTAAGCATGACCTCCCAGGAGAAAATGCTCAGGAAAGGCTGAAGAGCCAAGCTGAGCAAGCAGAGCATCACTGTGCCCTGAAGACCGACTTGCCTTAATGTGCTATATTCATACCAGAGGATGCCTGAGGGCTCCCTTAGGGTTCATAAATTCTGCTCTCATACGGTGATGCGATATCATCAACTGGTTCATACATCCTTTGTGATCATTTGTAGGTTTAGAGAAGACAAAATCTCTTTCTTCTTGACCAGGAATGTTAGACCTTAAAAAACGAGGGCATGTCGGTAAGGCTGGTTATGAAGAGCCTGTACCTGAAGTGGTCCTTTCCTCTTGGAAAGGAGAAAAATGAAAACTTGGAAGCAGGCAGAATTTGAAGCAGTAGCTCCCCTCATTTTTCTGCATTAGCTTTATCTACTCAAGCAGTGTTCTTACCAAGTAAATGAAATGCCATTAATCCTCCAAAAAAGAAAATAGCCAAACGAATGTTCTCACGCGTGTGGGCACGGGCCCAAGCTGGCTTCTCCCACCGGAGTGCAGGGAGGGAAGGGCTGTGTAAGTGCCCCTGTAAGCACAGGGAGAGAAGTTGGTTGTTCCCTTCAAAGCTTGGCAGATGCACCTGCAGCATCCCCTGCTGGAGCCAAGATCCTGGGATGAGGATGTTTTACTCAGTCAGCCATACGGTAGGGCAAAGTACCTTCCATACAGAGTCCGTTT
>Ga0181612_152096_pt1 | contig 19561 bp, 11 predicted proteins | sample HoacroProtozoa21_FD_119630 | JGI IMG/M metagenome (GOLD analysis project Ga0181612, IMG submission 119630) | Hoatzin crop microbial communities from Cojedes, Venezuel. Combined Assembly of Gp0051906, Gp0051904, Gp0051908 | reverse complement strand
TCGGCATCATGGACATCTTTATACTCAGGAATTTGATATTCGCCTTGATATTCAGACTTATAATATAGCTCGATTTTGTATACCATTTTGACATCACCCCTGGCATCAATCGAACGGCGGGCGATGCGAGCATAAGCCTCTGCACCATGCATCTGAGGCTGATAAGACTTCGAAGGGTCTATTACATTAACCACGGCATTTCTTCTTAGTCTCAAAGCTTTCGCTGCTTCGAAACGGATATCGTCCAAACGAAGTTCGCGCCCTACGGGGCATGACATCTCTATAACCTTCATCACTTATATTTTAAAATTCCTGAATTCTCGAAACCGGAGCCACATCGAGCGATGCCCTTTCGCCATGCAAATATCTGAAATAACCCGCTATGGCTATCATGGCTGCATTATCTGTGGTGAATTTAAATTCGGGCAGGTAGGTATTCCAATGGCGTTTTTTGCCCTCCTCCACTAGACGATTCCTAAGGCCGCTATTGGCTGATACGCCTCCTCCAATGGTAATCTCCTTGATGCCAGTTTGTTTCGCGGCCTTGATAAGTTTATCCATTAGAATATCGATGAGAGTCTTCTGGAAACTGGCGCAAATATCCTCTTTGTTGTTTTCCATGAAAGACGGATCTTTTGCCATCTCGTCACGGACAAAATATAACAAAGATGTTTTCACGCCGCTAAAGCTGTAATCAAGGCCCTCAACATGAGGTTTTGCGAATTTAAATCTATTGGGGTCGCCCTCTTTGGCAAGTTTATCTATGATTGGACCGCCAGGATAGCCAAGTCCCATCATCTTAGAGCATTTATCGAAAGCCTCACCAACGGCATCATCTATTGTCTGGCCCAGAATCTCGAAATCCAAAGGGCTATTAACCTTGACAATCTGAGAGTTACCTCCCGAAACCAAAAGGCAAAGATATGGGAACGAAGGCTCAACCGGTTCCTTGTCATACTGCCTTATAAAATTGGCTAGAATATGTCCCTGAAGGTGATTGACCATGACAAGAGGTTTGCCGAGAGAAAGTCCCAAAGCCTTGGCGAAAGAAGTACCGACGAGCAAAGACCCAAGCAGTCCTGGACCGCGGGTAAAAGCTATGGCGGAAAGGTCTTCAGGCTTCACTCCTGCCTTGTCCAAGGCTTGGCTTACAACGGGCACAATATTGACTTCATGCGCTCTGGAAGCCAATTCCGGCACCACGCCGCCATAGTCCTTATGGACCTGCTGACTCGCAATTACATTCGATAGCAAATAGCCGTCTTTTATGACTGCCGCCGAGGTATCATCGCAAGAAGATTCTATGCCAAGTATTATATCCGCCATAATCATTTTCGTTTCGGACCGCAAATTTACGAAAATATTGCCATTACTCTGCCTGCTTAAGTCTTTTTTTCCAAGATATTTCATATCTTTGTAGGTTGCGAATAGTAATCAATGAGCGCAAAAAAGGTCATAAAAGTAATTTTCTGGATTATCGGTCTGATACTGATACTCCTACTGGCCTGTATTATAGCTCTGCAATCCTCCAAAGTTCAGACTTGGTTAGCCGGCAAGGTCACCGAAAAGTTGGAGAATTCCATAGACGGCAAAATAGAATTCAGCAGGATTCACATCAGCCCCCTTGACGGCGTAGTTATACAAGATCTTGTAATCTTGGACGAAAACCCCTACTCCAGCGAGAATTTCGCGCCCGTAGATACTTTCGTAAGGGCGGAATCTCTCACTGCCGGCTACTCACTCAGACGACTATTCAGCAAAAAGGATGGCATAGGAATACGCAATGTACGCCTCTCTAACGCTGAATTCAACATGGTAACGGAACCGGATCCCGAAGATTCGACCAAATCAAAATTAAATCTCACAAGAATATTCAAACTCGGCAATGATGATGACGACGATGACGATGAAATAAATCTTCCTAAACTCAAAATCGGAAAACTCGATGTTGAGAATTTCCGTTATACCCTCCGCGACGCGAAACATCCTAAAAAAGGCGAGGAAGGGGAAATTTGCTGGAAAGACTTGGACATTCGCAATATAAACCTCCATGCGAATAGGTTCAACATGGGAGGGACGGAAATCGGCGCCAAGGTAGACGAACTTTCATTCAAGGAGAAGAGCGGATATGAGGTGACAAAGGCCAGCGGAGACGTTGTGGCGGGCAATAATGTCACAAAAATCGAGAATCTCAAACTGAGCGACAAATGGTCTGACATCAGCATGGATAGTTTCACCATGGACTATACCAATGGCTTCAACGACTTCCTGCATAAGGTGCGAATCGACGCCGACATTAAAAACAGTACCCTCGATTTCAAAACTTTGGGCTACTATGCCAAGGCGCTTCAGAAAATGGACCAGAAGTTCGAGATGGACGGCACTTATAGCGGCTATGTCAATGACTTCAAAATCGGCAACATAAAGTTCAAAGAACTCAACAGCGGCGTCACCGGCACTCTGGACGGACGATTGATGGGCATCCCGAAGACCTCGATGATGGCACTTGATGCGAATGCTAAAGACCTGCAATTCACCACGGAAAGCCTTTCTACCTTCATCAAAGGCTTCGCACCATCAGCAAATCTAAATCTCGGCAAATTCGCCCCTGGAACGCTCTACACCTACAATGGTAGCGTGGAAGGTCTTTTCAATGACCTCAAAATAAATGGCGACATAACTTCAAATAGCGGCAACGCCATCGCCAACGTCAACCTCAAAAACATGTTGAATCGTAGCACTCCAATGGAAATCGGCGGCAATATCAACATGGATTCAATGGACCTCGGTCATATCCTCGGCACAAACGAGTTGGGCGAATGTACTGGTGTAGTTGATGTAGACGCCACTTTGGGCAAGAAACTTACGGCAAGAGTCAATAGCCTTGACATAGACAGGATTTATGCCCATGGCTATAATTACAATAATATTTCAGGTTCAGGTTATTGGGACGGAAGCACCTTCGATGGAAACGTGTCCGCCAATGATCCTAATCTAAAAATGAATGGTGATATCCGACTCACTCCCAAAGCAGGAATCGGCGACAATGTGCTGACATTTAACGGATCTGTGGATAATGCCGACCTCTATGCTTTAAATCTTGACAAGAGAGGAGTTTCAAATGTCAGTTTCACCGCTGATGCCGAAATTTGGAAGAATGAGACCGGTGCTCTGGAAGGCAAGGCAGATTTCAAAGACTTGGTACTCACGGATGAGAGAGGCACTCATAATTTGGGCGACCTCGTTGCCAATCTGGGCGGCAACGGAAGCGATGCCGAAATCAACTTCGATTCATCCTTCGCCGAGGGCACATTCAAAGGCAATTACTCCACCTTCATAAAGGATGTGCGTAGCCTTACCGTGGACAAAGAACTTCCGTCTCTCACAAAGAAAGATCCCGCCGTTTGGTCCGGCAACACATACGACGTAGACCTAACCCTTCGCAACGCCAAGGACCTTCTTAGCTATGCTTTGCCTGGACTTTACATCTCCGATGGCACCAAGGTCAAGATGAAAATCGATAGCACAGGTAGCCTGAAAGGCAATATAAAGTCGCAGCGTCTGGCCTATAGCGGCAAGTCTTTGAAGAATGCCGACATTGACATTAACAACGACAATAATGTGCTGAATTGCGATATCAAGGCGGATGAAATCAATGTCTCCCCTATCCAACTCAAGAATGGTGACGTCAAGCTGACCGCCAATGCCGACAATATCGCTCTGAAGGCTTCATACGACAATGAAACGGAACTTCAGAATAAGGGAGAAATCGACATAATCGGAAAAATCGGCCGTTCGCCAAGCGGTAAACTCACCTTGGACACCAAGACTCAGAAATCCGACATACTACTTAATTCGGATCCATGGAGAATTGGAGAATCAGATATCAGCCTCAAAGACGGCAGGATCAAGATCGACAATCTCACCTTGAGCGGCACCGGCCAGTCAATCAATATCGACGGTGGCATATCATCCAAGGATAGAGATTCGTTGCGAGTTGACCTAAATAGATTCAATCTCGAAGCGATTAACGCCATGACCGGAAAGGACCTCGGACTCGGCGGTAGAGCCACCGGAAAGGCCATTCTGGCTTCGCCTACATCGAATCATCTCAGCCTTATCGCCGACATGTCGGTGGATGACATGATGATTTCCGACCAGCCCATGGGACGACTCGACGTGGATAGCCATTGGGACAATTCCATCAAGGGCATGGTCTTCCATTGTTTCAACGACATGGACGGCAAGAAGACCATCGAAGTGGACGGAAAATATATCACTTCGAGCAAAAACATAGACGGAGACATCTATCTCAACAACTTCAACATTGGTTACGCTGCTCCATTCGTAACAAGCATTTTCCCCGAACTGGGAGGAAATCTTTCCGGTATAATCAAGGCTAACGGTCCCCTATCGAAGCTGGACATAGAGACGGAGGGGCTCAACATCGCGGACGGCTTCTTGAGAGTCGGATTCACCAACGTGCTTTACCATCTCAATGGCCCTCTGCATATCAATAACGAAGGCGTATTCTTCGATGACATAGCCATAACGGACGAGAAAAACGAAAAGGGAACGGCCAAGGGAGGCTTGAATTGGGACCATTTCAAGAACATGAATTTCGCCACCACTCTAGACTTCCGCGACCTTATGCTACTCGATATTCCAAGCACCACGGAGATGGCATTCTATGGCACCGTATATGGCACCGGCAAACTCAACATCACCGGTCCTATCAATGCTCTGGTGCTTGATGGAGACGCCAGAACTTCCAAGTCGGGCGAATTCCATTTGCCTCTGTCCTCAACGTCGTCCGCTTCTTCTTCCGATCTTTTGATTTTCAAAGAGCCTGATCAAATCGTCGTGGTAGATCCATATGAGGAGATGATGGGCAAAATCAAGAGTGCCAAGACTTCATCTAAGAGCGACCTCGGAGTTAAACTCAATTTGAGGGTAAATCCTGAGACCTCCGTGAATATTGAAGTGGACACAGGAGCGGATAGCTACCTAGTCGGCAAGGGCCGTGGACAGATAGAAATGGAGGTATGGCCTTCTAGAGACATATTCACCCTCAATGGCGGATACAACCTCACGGAGGGCAATTTCCACTTAAATATCATGGATTTTACCGCCAGGGATTTCGCTATTCAGGAAGGCAGCTCTGTTAAATTCGGTGGCAATGTTATGGACATTGACCTCGATGTTGATGCCGTCTATAAGACCAAAGCTTCTCTTGGAACTCTTATCGCTGATACTACGTCAACGACAAGACGTCTCGTAGAATGTGGAATCAAGATTACCGACAAGTTGAAGAATCCTCAACTAGCATTCTCAGTAGAGATTCCTGACCTTGACCCTACCACTCAGGCTCAGGTGGATGCCGCCTTGAATACCGAATATAAGGTACAGAAACAGTTTATGAGTTTGCTGGTTTCAGGTAGCTTCATGCCGGATGAAAATTCAGGCGTTGTAAGAAATAGCAACTTGCTCAATACCACAGTATCCGAAATTATGTCCAGCCAGCTCAATAGCATATTCCAGAAGCTGGACATACCTCTCGACTTCGGTCTCGGTATCCAGCAAACCTCGTCCGGAAAGAGCCTTTATGACGTCGCCATATCGACGGAGCTATTCAACAATAGAGTCATAGTGAATGGTACCATAGGCAATAGAATGTACAATACATCCAACTCCAACGAGGTTGTGGGCGACATTGACATAGAAATCAAACTCGATAAGCCAGGAACCTTGAGGCTCAACCTCTTCTCTCGTTCTGCTGACCAGTATACCAGATATTTGGACAATTCTCAGCGAAATGGTATCGGTATCACCTATCAGCGAGAGTTCAATAATTTGAGGGAATTCCTGCGCAATATATTCAGAGGAAGGGCACGTCAGGAAGGCCGTCGCGAAGATGGACCTCAGATGCCTCGCGGCCCCATGGATAATGAAAAAGTCAAGATTAGCATAGAAGAATAATGGGAAAAGGTAAATTATATCTAATTCCATCGCCGCTCGGTGATTATAGCCCATCCGAGGTTCTGCCCGCGCCGGTGCTGGATATTCTCAAAGATATAAAGGTTTTCGTGGTGGAAGAGACTCGCACCGCAAGGCGTTTTTTGTCATCCGCTGGACTCAAGGGCCATATTGGCGAGTTGGAATTCCATGAACTCAATGAGCATACGGAAAGGTCGGAGGTCGAGCAATATATTGCTTTATTTGACAATGATACCAATGTTGGATTGATTTCCGAGGCCGGTCTTCCTGCCGTGGCTGATCCAGGCGCCATTCTGGTGGAACTTTGCCACAAGCATGACATTGATGTAGTTCCCATGACCGGTCCTTCTTCTTTGATGCTGGCTCTTATGGCTTCCGGTTTGAATGGCCAAAGTTTCGCTTTTTGCGGCTATCTTCCTGCCAAAACCGAAGAGAGAAGGGCGGCTCTGCGAAATGTTGAAAAGAAATCCGCAAGCGGCCAGACGCAGATTTTCATTGAGACTCCATATCGCAATGATACCATGATTGCTGATATTTTGGCTGTATGTCAGGGCAAGACTCGTCTTTGCATCGCCGCTGACATTACTCTCCCCTCTCAATACATTAAAACCCGCACGGTGGCCGAGTGGAAGAAAGCCGTTCCGACCATTGGCAAACGTCCCTGTGTTTTTCTTATTTTAGCATAGTATGAAGATTGCGCTACTGACTCTTGGATGCAAGCTCAATTATGCCGAGACATCCACATATGAACGCGGTTTCGTGGCCGCGGGCTATGAGGTAGTGCCATGGAATGAGAAGGCTGATGTCTATCTTGTGAATACTTGCAGCGTCACCACTCATTCCGATAATAAGTGTCGAAATATAATCCGAAAATGCCATAGGGTGGCTCCAGATGCCGCTATTGTGGTGACTGGTTGCTATGCTCAGCTTAAGAGAGATGAGGTGGCGGCTTTGGATGGCGTTAAGTTGGTTTTCGGGGCTAAGGAGAAGGGGCGAGTTGTTCCTGATACCATTAGTCTGATGGCTGGTCAAAATGTCTCTCTGGACAATTCTGAGACCGATTTTATCAAGGGTTATAAGGATATCTCATCTTTCACTCTGCCGGCATATTCTTCCGGCGAAAGGACCAGGTCTTTTCTCAAGGTGCAGGATGGTTGCAATAATTTTTGCGCTTATTGCACTGTGCCATATGCCAGAGGCGAGAGTCGCAATTTGCCGATTTGCGAAATAGTCAAGCAGGCGGAACAAATCGCCGAAAAAGGAATAAAGGAGGTTGTGATTACTGGTGTCAATACCGGCGATTTCGGTAAAAGTACTGGCGAGACTTTTTTGGACCTTTTGAAGGCGCTGAATGAGGTTGAGGGCATAGAAAGATACCGAATTTCTTCCATAGAGCCTAATCTGATTACCGAGGAAATTGTGGATTGGATTGCCTCTGGCACCAAGTTCCAGCCGCATTTCCATATTCCGCTTCAGGTGGGCAATGATGAACTTTTGAAAAAGGTGGGAAGGAAATATGACACTGATCTTTTCGCTTCCCGTATTGATTATATCCGTTCCGCCATGGGCTCCCATGTGTTTTTTGGCATTGATGTGATTGTCGGGCTTCCTGGCGAGACTGATGAGATGTTCATGGATACGGTTCATTTTCTGGAGAAGATTCGCCCTGCGTTCATCCATATTTTCCCTTACTCCCCTCGCCCTGGGACTCGTGCTGCTGTGATGCCGGACCAAGTTCAGGATAGGGTTAAGACGGAAAGGGTGAAGGTTTTGGAAGATTTATGCGACCGACTTCATGAGGAGTTCGTGGCTTCTTGCAAGGGCCTTAAAGAGAAGGTGCTTTGGGAGTCTGCGGAGAAGGATGGGCGTATGTCTGGTTATACGGGCAATTATATTAGGCTTGAGAGGGATTTCGATCCGTCCATGGCCGGTCAAATCGAGGAGGTTACGATATGATGAAGGCGAAGTTGACTTTTATGGGTACTGGCACGTCTCAGGGCATTCCGATTATTGGTTGCCAGTGTGATGTGTGCAAGTCTGCTGATAAGCATGATAAGCGTTTGCGTTCTTCCGTTTATGTGGAGTATGGTGGGCTCAAGATTTTAGTCGATGCTGGGCCTGATTTCCGTTATCAGATGCTTCGTGCAGGTCTTCGTCATCTTGATGCTATTTTGCTGACGCATAATCATAAGGACCATACGGGCGGCTTGGATGAGGTCAGGGCGCTGAATTATATTGATAGGCGTGTTGTTGAGATTTATTGCGAGCCGCTTGTGCTTAAGTCTCTCAAGGAGGAATATGAGTATGCTTTCCGTGCCGATAAATATCCAGGGGCTCCGGAGTGGCATGTTCATCTAATCGATGATTCGCCTTTCGTTATTTATCCTGATGCGCAGGAGAAGGAACTTCATTGGATTCATGATGTCGGTTATCGTTATATGCTTCCGGATGGTTCTCTTGTTGGCACCGGTGAGGCTCTTGATGATGCCGAGAGGGTTTCTGATCCGTCTTTCAGTGGCTTGTGTAAGGGTTCCGGTGGAGATGGCGTTGAGATAATTCCGATTCGTGGTTTCCATGATAAGATGCCGGTGCTGGGCTTCCGTTTTGGCAATATCGGCTATATTACCGATATGAGTTCCATTCCTGAGTCTGAGTTCGCTAAGCTTCAGGGCCTCGACCATGTAACTCTAAATACCGTGGGATACAAGAAGCATCATTCTCATTTTTCTCTTGACGAGGCTTTGGCGCTTGCCGATAAAATCGGCGCCAAATATACATGGCTCACCCATCTCAGCCACACCTTCCCTGTCTACGAGAAATTCTGCAAGGACCTCGACGCCCTCTGCGCCGACCGCCATATCCACTCCATCGTGAGGCCATCCTATGATGGTTTGGTAATAGAATAAAAAGCCAAGGCCGCCCTCGTTTTCGGCCGTTTTTGAGGGCAGAGGGTGGTTTTGGAAGGGGTCTGCAAGCATTTTCGGCCGTTTTTGAGGGCAGAGGGTGGTTTTGGAAGGGGTCTACAAGCCGTTTTTGAGGGCAGCCTCTGGAAATTCGAGGAAGGATTGGATAGAAAAAGGCAATCTCATATAAGGATATAAGTCAGTATAAACAAAAAATCCGGCTTGGAAAAGCCGGACTTTTTTATTTGTGATATTTTAGAGCTTCGGGCCAGCCTTAACGAGGCGTTTGCCTTCAGCATTGGACTCGTACTTGTGGAAGTTCTTGATGAATCTTCCTGCGAGGTCCTTAGCCTTCTCCTCCCACTCGGAAGCATTCTTGTAAGTATCACGAGGATCAAGAATACCGCTATCAACACCCTCAAGCTTGGTAGGAACTACGAAGTTGAAGTAAGGGATAGTCTTGGTAGGAGCCTTATCAATAGAATGGTCAAGAATAGCATCGATAATTCCACGAGTATCTTTGATGGAGATACGTTTGCCAGTACCATTCCAACCGGTGTTTACGAGATAAGCCTTTGCACCGCTCTTCTTCATCTTCTTAACGAGCTCGGTAGCATACTTGGTAGGATGAAGCTCCAAGAAAGCCTGGCCGAAGCAAGCTGAGAAAGTAGGAGTAGGCTCGGTGATACCACGCTCAGTTCCTGCGAGTTTAGCGGTGAAACCAGAAAGGAAGTAATACTTGGTCTGGTCAGGGCTGAGGATAGATACTGGAGGAAGAACTCCGAATGCATCAGCTGAGAGGAAGATAACCTGCTTAGCAGCGGGGCCATGAGATACCGGACGAACGATATTCTTAATGTGATAGATAGGATAGCTTACGCGGGTATTCTCGGTAACGCTCTTATCGTTGAAGTCGATAACACCATTCTTGTCAACGGTAACGTTCTCAAGGAGGGCGTCACGATGAATAGCGTTGTAGATATCGGGCTCAGACTCTTTGTCGAGTTTGATAACCTTAGCGTAGCAACCACCTTCGAAGTTGAATACACCCTTGTTGTCCCAACCATGCTCATCGTCACCGATAAGGAGACGCTTAGGATCGGTTGAGAGAGTTGTCTTACCAGTACCTGAAAGACCGAAGAAAATAGCGGTATTCTCACCCTTCATATCGGTATTGGCTGAGCAGTGCATAGCTGCGATGCCCTTCAAAGGAAGATAGTAGTTCATCATTGAGAACATACCCTTCTTCATCTCACCACCATACCAAGTATTGAGGATAACCTGCTCCTTGGAAGTAACGTTGAAAGCTACGCAAGTGCTGCTGCGGAGACCGAGCTCCTCATAATTCTTAACCTCAGCCTTAGAAGCGCAATAAACTACGAAATCAGGCTCCTGATCAAACTCCTTCTGAGTCTTAGGACGGATGAACATATTGGTAACGAAGTGGGCCTGCCATGCAACCTCCATGATGAAACGAACCTTCATTCTGGTGTCAGCATGAGTTCCGCAGAAACCATCAACTACGAAAAGTCTCTTACCTGAAAGCTGTTTCTGAGCGATTTTCTTAACCTCTTTCCAAACTTTCTGAGACATCTCATGGTTATCGTTAGGATACTCAGGAGTATTCCACCAAACGGTGTCCTTGGAGTTCTTATCCATGACAATATATTTGTCTTTAGGAGAACGTCCGGTGTAAACACCAGTCATCACGTTGATAGCACCGAGTTCGGTAACCTGACCGACTTCATAGCCGCTAAGACCAGGTTTGGTCTCTTCGTCATAAAGAACCTCATAAGTAGGATTGTAGAGCACTTCTTTAACTCCACTGATACCATACTTTCTTAAATCCATTGTTGGCATAATGTGTTTATTTATTTTGTTTTTTGATATTATAACTTTCTGGTTTACTTCAGTCTGCAAATTTAATAATTTTCTTTCGGAGGACAACTATAAATATGCATAATTTTTGTATCTTCGAAGCCACTGTTTTACCATTGGTTCGCATCCCCTTTTTATATGCAAAAAAGGGACCGAGATACCAAAATGACATTAAAAATAGCCATAAATGATGATGACAGCGCTGGATATACTTAAACAATACTGGGGTTATGATTCTTTTCGACCTATGCAGGAAGAAATCATCAATGCCGCTATAGATGGAAAAGATGTTCTTGCCATACTTCCGACGGGTGGTGGCAAGTCAATTTGTTTCCAAGTGCCTGCGCTAATGAAAGATGGTCTAGCCATCGTTGTAACTCCTCTAATCGCTCTTATGAAGGACCAGGTCCAGAATCTTAACGATAGAGGAATTCGGGCCATGGCGGTGCATGCAGGAATGAATCGTCATGAGGTTGATTTGGCTCTCAATAATGCGACCTATGGTGATTATAAGTTTCTATATCTTTCGCCTGAGCGTCTCGGAACCTTCCTTTTCCGGTCATATCTGCCTCAAATGAATATCAGCTACATTGTTGTGGATGAGGCGCATTGCATATCTCAGTGGGGCTATGATTTTCGGCCGGATTATCTTAAAATCGGCGAAATAAGGGAACATACAGATGCACCGATTATCGCTCTTACGGCGACAGCGACTCCCAAGGTGGCGGATGATATTACGGAGAAGCTTGGATTCAAGGAAAAGTTGATTTTGAAGGCCGGTTTCGAGAGACCGAATCTTTCATATGTTGTTCGTCATTCGGATGATAAAGCCGGGCAACTTTTGGCCGTTTGCAATGGCGTGGCGGGGACAGGAATTGTCTATGTCAGGAGTCGTTCAAAGACGGAAGAAATTGCCACATATCTCATTCAGAATGGGATTTCCGCATCTTTTTATCATGCCGGTTTGGGATCTCAGACAAGGGCCGAAAGGCAAGACGCATGGAAGCGTGGCGAGATTCGGGTGATGGTTTGCACCAATGCTTTCGGCATGGGCATAGACAAGCCGGATGTTCGATTCGTGGTGCATATCGGCCTTCCAGATTCGCCGGAGGCATATTTCCAAGAGGCTGGCAGGGCCGGTCGAGATGGGAAGAGGTCTTATGCCGTTCTGCTATGGAATGGTAATGATACGGCTCGTTTGAAGCAAATTGAGAGGGTGGCTTTTCCTTCGCTTGAATATATCGAGGATGTTTATCATAGAATCCATGCGGCTTTCCAGATTCCTTATGGTGCCGGCAAGGGCAGACAACTTAAGTTTTCTTTGGAGGATTTCTGCAAGAATACCGGCTTGGATAGGGCTCAGGTTTATTATTCCATAAAGTATATCGAGAGAGAGGACCATTGGACTTATACTGAAGATGTTGAGACCGATACCAGAGTCAAGATTGTCGTTGATAGGACTGAGTTATATGATATAGACCTTCCGGATCCCCGAATGGCTTCGCTGCTGGAGGATTTGATGCGCAAATGCGAGGGTATATTTTCTTATCCTGTGCCCATTGATGAGGAGTATTTTTCATCTCGTATGGGGATTTCCGTGGGGCAATATCGTGAGCTGCTCTATCATTTGAGCCTTCAGCATGTGATAAATTATATTCCCAAGGCTCAGTCCGATGTGATTTTTATTCACAATGATAGGCTTATGCCTGGCAATGTGTCTCTTTCGCCGCAGCGTTGGCAGATGCTGGTCGACACCTATCATGAGAGGGTGAATTCGATGATTGATTATGTCACCGAAGATGATACTTGTCGTCCTCGTTTCTTGCTCTCTTATTTTGGGCAGGAGGATTCAAAGGATTGCGGTTGCTGCGATGTTTGTTTGGCTTCTCGCAAGAGGGTTTCGTCCAAGGAGGTGGCATCTTATGTTAATGATGAGATGCAAGGGAAATATACCTTGGAGGATATTCGAGAGCGCTATGGCAATGTTGATGATAATTCCGACGAAGCCATCCTCGCCGTCCTCCGATCCCTCATCGACAGCGGCACCATTCCTCCGTATGAGCAATAATGCAGAGACGACTGCTTGCTCCTATTTTCCGAAACAATCTAAGATTGCAGTGGGCTGGCCGGAGGCGGAGAAGGCGCCCATGTCGTAGGCGTTCCAGCCATCTGTGGTGTATCTTGCGGGTTTCCAGCCGCCGTAGACTTCGGGCTCCCAATAGAAGACGCCTAGGCAGTTGTCAATAGCCTCCAATTTGCCAACGAAATCTGCCATAACTGCCGCACCTGTGGTAACATCGGAGACCTTGACGCCGGTTTCGCATACCATAACTGGGCATGAGAAAGCGGTAATGTATCTTTGGATGTTGTTTATCGCCTTGGTGTTCAAGGTATATGCATCTGAAGAAGTATCGTCAGACTGAGGATAGTGCGAAAGTCCTATCATGTCGAACTTGCCGCCCGCATTCTTGAACTTGGTAAACCACCATTCCAAATCCTCGCTAGCCTTATTAAGATGCACGAAAACATAGGCATCGGAGAAAATCTTCTTGGCAGCCTCATAGCCGGCATTGCTGATTGTGGCGTAATTGGTCCATCCATTGACTATGTCGCCATTGTCCGTCCACAACTGACCGGTAGCCCATAGCATGCCGTTTCTGGTCTCGTTGCCGATTTGTATCCATTTCGGGGTTACTCCGGCCGTTTTGAGAGCCGTAAGCACTTCTGTGGTGTGTTCAGCGACCTTTTCCGCGAGAGCCGATGAGGTGCTGATTGATGCCCAATCGTCTGGTTTATTTTGTTTGCCAGGGTCAGCGAAGTAGTCGCTATAGTGGAAATCCACCATAACATCCATACCGGCGTTGACCGCCCTTACCGCCTTCTTAACTACGTCTTCTTTGCCGCACCAGCCCTCGTCCGGATCTACCCAAACACGAAGACGAATGGCATTCATACCGATACCAGAAAGGATGGAATACAGGTCCTCGGTCTGGCCTGAGGCATTCTTGAATGTCTTGCCGTCAGACTCCATCTCAGTCACCCAACTTATGTCCGCTCCATAAGCAAAACTCTCCTCCTCCACAACAACCGGAGTAGGCGTAGGGTCCTCGGTATTCGTCTTTTTCTGGGTATTCTCTTCCTGGCAACCGCACATCAAAAGTGCCGCTGCCAAAAGTGCCGATATGTTTAACATTCTTACCATAGTTTTCGAAGGCATTTTCGCAAATATAGATATTTAAATTTTAAAAAACATAGGGTTGAGAGGCTTTTTGACAAAATAAAGTTTCCATATGACGAATGGCAAGAAAATATGGATGAGCAGGGCGAACATTCTTGCATTTTGGTGGAAGAAATATTAAATTTGGAGACGATGAAAATTATACACACAGCCGACTGGCACATAGGACAGAATTTTTTTAATCATGATAGGAAGGAGGAGCATCAAAACTTCTTCCGTCAACTTCGTGACATCATCTCAAGGGAGAAACCGGACGCGCTTTTGATTTGCGGAGACGTTTTCGACAACGGTCTTCCCTCTTCCGCGGCCAGAAAACTCTACACGGAGGAACTCGTCAATATTCACGAGACTCTGCCCCAGATGCAGATTGTAGTAATTGCTGGAAATCACGATAGCAGTTCGTACCTGGAATCGGACAATCAGGTCTGGAAGCTCGCAAATGTGGCATTGGTGGGAAGGAATAGCAAACCTGAGGACCAAATAGTCAAGATTCGGAACGTTGGATATGTTGCCGCAATCCCCTTTTCCTATCCTCAAAATTATCCCGACCTAACTGGCAACACCCCGAGAGAAGAACGTCCAAAAAGGTTCATACAGGCGGTTCTAGATAGGATTTCGGAGATCAATGAGGGGCAACTTCCCGTTGTCATGATGGCTCACCAGACAGTCAAAGAATCGGACTTTTCAGAGAAAATGGACGCCATCGGCAACATAGCTGGGGTAAGCATAGAGGACCTTGGTCATGGCTATGATTATCTGGCTTTGGGGCATATTCACAAGAATCAGACAATGTGTGGTAGCGACTCTTCGATGGCGGCATATAGCGGATCTCCCCTACCCATCAGTTTTAGCGAGGAGAACTATCAACATGGGGTAAATATGGTGGAAATTGATGCCCATGGAGGCGAGGTCAAAATTACGACCATTCCGCTAAATCTTATTCGAGGCATGAAAACTTATCCCGACCAGTTGCTGCCGATAAAAGATGTTCTGAATCTTCTGAAAAAACTTCCGGATGATGACAATTCATATTTGCGAGTGCGAGTTCTTGAAGATTCGACTCTCGATATACAGGCGGTGACCAAAGTCCGTGAGGTGCTTAAAAATAAGAGTTACAGATTTTGCCGTTTGTTATCTGAACGTCCCAAGGGGATCATCAAAAAGACGGAATCTTCGATGAGCGTAGACGAGATTCAGGAAGCCGATCCAGTGGACATAGCCGGTCGCTTTTATAAGTCAAAATATGGCATGGAGATGCCTCAGGACCATGTTTCGATGATGAAAGATGTATGGGAGGAAGTGACTACTCATGACGAACCTTTGCCCGATTTTCCGGAAAGCCGTGAGGAGGCGGACGCACTATGAAATATCGAAAATTGACCATACATAACATCGCGACCATCGAGGATGCGGTAATCGATTTCGAAGGGCCGCAGTTGAAAGATAAGCCGCTATTTCTAATCACCGGTGTGACCGGATCCGGCAAAACTACCATCTTGGACGCCATCTGCTTGGCTCTTTACGATGATACTCCCCGAAGCGAAGGAGCGACAATTTCGAAATATGAGGATGCCGGCAGCGACATTACTTTCAAAGATACCAGAAACCTTCTGCGCCGAGGTGCCGGAGAGGGTTTCGCGGAGCTTGATTTCATAGGCAATGACGGCAAAAATTATACTGCAAAATGGGCGGTCCAAAGGGCACATAAAAAGGCCACCGGCAAGCTTCAGAGCAAGCAACTCAGCCTCACCGACGGCACTACGACATACATCAAGGCTATCGAAATAAAGCACCAGATTGAAAGCCCCGCCATAATCGGATTGAAATTCGATCAATTCTGCCGTACTTCCATGCTGGCGCAGGGCGAATTTACTCGTTTTCTGAGTAGCACGGAGGATGATAAAGGAGAAATTCTGGAGAAAATCATCGGCGTGCAGGTTTACTCCGAAATGGGAAAGAAAATAGCGGAACATCGTAAGGATGCTAATCTTGCCCTGGAATTGAAGAAGAGAGAGATGGGCAATATAACCCTGCTCTCCGACGAAGAAATTACTCAGAAAAATGAATCGCTCAAGTCTCTTGGGGCGCAATCGGCGGAAATTCAGAAAAGTCTTGATTTGATAGCCAAGGCTGGTTCCACCATGGGTACAATAATCAAAGACAATGGTTCATTGAATAAGCTGAATCAAGAAATCGCCAAAATGGAGGCGAATATTCCGGAACTGGAGGCTAAGGTCGAAGAGGAGAAAAAGGCCTTGGATGCGGCATTCAAAGACTTGGAAGCCAAGGATAAGGTTCGGGACGAAGGCGAAAAGGCACTCGCAGCAATGGGGCGCGAGAAAGTGGATGCGCAGAGGAAAGCAGCGACCGAAAAGCTAAATGAAATAACGTCAGTTATCGGCAAATATGAGCTTTATCAAAAGACCAACTCCACATTGGAAGAAGATCGCAAAAATCTGAAAGCGACCGAGGAGGAAAAGGCAAAAGCGGTTTCGGAAGAGAAGACTCTTTCGGCAAATAAGGATAAGGCGGAAAAAGACTATAATTCGGCCACTGAAGCATATGAGAGGGCGAAAAATCTTGGCAAGGCATGGGAGGAGTTAATTAAAAATGACCTTAAGGAAGGCGATGAATGTCCTATTTGCGGGGCAAAAATTTCCAGCGATTTACATCAGCGCCATTCCAACTTGGATAGCCATATTCTTCAGTGCCAGAACCGCCAAAAAGAAGCGGATATTGCTAGACTCGCCGCTCAAAAACTTCTATCGGAATGTTCCGGTAAGATTAAGACTCTATCCAAGGCCATCGAGGAGTCTCAGAGTAATATCACAAAGAGTGAAAATAACCTTAAACTCCAAGCTATTAAACTAACCGATTCATGCTCTGCGCTAGGCGTCAAGGCTGAAGGCGAGGAGTTGAATAATCTTAAGTTCGCGACCTCACAAGCCATAGCGGAAATTGATAAGAAGCTCAAAGTTATTAGCGATAAAGAAAAGGAGGTTAATCTTTTAAGGATAGCTTCCCGCGATGCGACCAAGGTAAAAGACCAAGCGGACAAGAATCTTCGCGAAATAACCGACCAGCTGAAAGACCAAAAATTCGGCATTGAGTCCAAAAAAGAAGTCGCCAGAAAGACTCAAACTGACATAGCAGAAAACATGGTTGCGCTCAAAAATAGCAAAGATATTCTTGAGGCGTTGCCTGACTTCTCCGAGGAGAATATTAGCAATCCGGTTTGGCTTTGCTCGGCCTCAGCGCACTTGAATCTTGCGCTCAAAGCTATGCAGGAGGAGAAGGCGGATACTGATGGCAAAATCGGAGGAATCAATCAAGAGATTGCGACCGACATGATCAATAAGTCGAAAGTTTCAAAGATTAGGACCGAAGTGGCAGCCCTTGAGGAAAAGAGTCGAAGTTGGGATAGTCTTTATAATGATTTCGGCGATGTCGAGGGTAAAAAGTTCAGAAAAATTGCTCTTAGTTTCATCCTCCAGAATTTAGTTGACTTGGCTAATGGGCAGATGCGTAAACTGACCGACCAGTACACTCTTGTAGCCATCCCAGGAACTCTCAATATAATGGTCAAGGATGCTTACACAGGTGGCATAGAGCGGCCTGTAAGCACTCTTTCCGGTGGTGAGAAGTTTATCGTGTCTTTGGCTTTGGCCCTTGGTCTATCAGGCCTTAAGGATGGTGAATTGGGCGTCGGCACGCTATTCATTGACGAGGGCTTCGGCACTCTTAGCGATGAATATTTGGATACCGTAATGAATATGCTTCAGCTTCTTCACGAGGAGAGCGGAGGCAAACAAGTCGGAATAATTAGCCATGTCAGCGGCCTCAAGGACCAAATTTCGGCTTTAATCACAGTCTCCAAGGATGGCAATTCCGGCATCAGCCGTGTCTCCGTCACAGGATAAAAAAAGCCTTCTCAAACTAACTTGAGAAGGCTTTTTCGTTAATTCAATAATTATTTCTTCTTATTCAATTTGTGAGAATGAAGCATATTCTGAGGGTCAAGAGCCTTATCGAGGTCCTTCTTCTCCATGAGTCCCTTTTCAAGAACTATGTCGTAGACTGAACGATTGGTTTCAAGAGCCTCCTTCGCCACCTTCGTGCTACTTTTGTAGCCGATGATAGGATTCAAAGCGGTAACGATACCGATAGAATTCTTAACCATATCGTAGCAATGCTCAGCATTAACGGTAATACCCTCAACGCACTTGGTACGAAGCGTATCCATAGCATTGGTCAGCCATGTAACACTCTCCATGATGGACTCAGCGATAACCGGCTCCATAACGTTGAGCTGAAGCTGACCAGCCTCGGCAGCGAAAGCTACGGTTGTGTCATTACCGATAACCTTGAAACAAACTTGATTGGTAACCTCAGGGATAACAGGATTAACCTTACCAGGCATGATGGAAGAACCAGGAGCCATAGGAGGAAGATTAATCTCATGCAAACCGCAACGAGGACCTGAAGCCATGAGACGAAGGTCATTGCAGGTCTTGCTAAGCTTGATAGCGAGACGCTTGAGAGCGGCTGAATAGCTAACGTAAGCGCCAGTATCAGGAGTAGCCTCAACGAGGTCAGGAGCGGAGATTAACTTGTCGCCGGTAAGTTCGCTCATCTTCTTAGCGCAAAGCTTAGCGAATCCAGGAACAGCGTTAAGACCGGTTCCGATAGCGGTACCACCCATATTGATCTCAAGAAGCAAATTCACATTGCGCTCAAGATTGGCAAGTTCCTCTTCTAGGTTGGAAGCGAAAGCATGGAATTCCTGACCGGAGGTCATAGGAACGGCATCCTGAAGCTGTGTACGTCCCATTTTGAGGATATCCTTGAACTCCTCACCCTTAGCACGGAAAGCATCTACAAGGGCCTTAAGCGACTCCTCAAGATTTCTGTTCATGCGATAGAAAGCATAACGGAAAGCGGTAGGATATGCATCATTTGTAGACTGTGCGCAGTTTACATGGTCGTTAGGAGAGCAGAACTGATACTCGCCTTTCTTGTGTCCCATGATCTCAAGAGCGCGGTTTGCGATAACCTCGTTAGCATTCATATTAACAGAAGTACCTGCACCACCCTGCATCATATCTGTAGGGAACTGGTCATGCAATTTGCCATCAACGATTTCCTTGCAAGCCTTGCAAATAGCATCAGCTATGTTCTGGTCAAGCACACCGAGTTCGGCGTTAGCCAGAGCCGCTGCCCACTTCACATAAGCTATGGACACGATATAGTCCGGATAATCGCTCATGTGGTAGCATGAAATCTTGTAATTGTTAAGAGCGCGCTGTGTCTGCACTCCGTAATAAGCCTCTTCAGGAACCTTGAGTTCGCCGAGAAGGTCTGATTCTACTCTATATTTTTTCTCTGCCATGGTATTAATAACATTTAATTCTATACATAAATCCAAGTTCAATGCGGTTGGTATTGAAGTTTGCCAAACCGGAAGCCTCATTGAAGCCATAGTGATGGCCTATATAAGCCAAGAAGAAACGAAGGTCCTGACTCTTGTCGGGATAGAACTCGATGG
>Ga0181612_148374_pt1 | contig 19562 bp, 12 predicted proteins | sample HoacroProtozoa21_FD_119630 | JGI IMG/M metagenome (GOLD analysis project Ga0181612, IMG submission 119630) | Hoatzin crop microbial communities from Cojedes, Venezuel. Combined Assembly of Gp0051906, Gp0051904, Gp0051908 | reverse complement strand
GGACCTATTGGCCCTGCTGGTGTGCGTGGCTCTCATGGTAGCCAAGGCCCTGTTGTGAGTATAACTTATTTTCTGTTGATTTAACACATTTATGTCACAGTTACAAGAGAATCACTTCAAAAGCCTAGCAGTTTAGGAAAATATGTGGATTTGTTTATTTAAAAAAAAAAAAAAAACAAAAACAACTTACAAATGTCTGTTGTTATTTAACATGAAACATTTGCCGAATTGGTCTAAACCTGAAGTCCTTATTCACTCCATATGGCCAGGCAGCAAACACACAAAGAAGATATGATAGTCCTACACTGTGCACCTTCTACTTCTTGAGCCCACAGTATTCGCCACAGGGCAGGTCCATATGTGCGGCCTCAGATTAGAGCTGAGGGTGCTAGGAGTTAATAGGACTTTGCACGTGTGGCAGCATTTGAGAGAACCACATGTCTAACAGAATGCTTCTTGTCTTTTGCTTTTGAAAAACTTTAGGGTCCTCCTGGTCCTCCTGGTCCCCCTGGTCCCCCTGGTCCCAATGGTGGTGGATATGAAGTTGGCTATGATGCAGAATACTACCGGGCTGATCAGCCTTCTCTCAGACCCAAGGATTATGAAGTTGATGCCACTCTGAAAACATTGAACAACCAAATTGAGACCCTGCTGACCCCAGAAGGCTCCAAAAAGAACCCAGCTCGCACCTGCCGTGACCTAAGACTTAGCCACCCAGAATGGAGCAGCGGTATGTTAGTGCCAGTTATTTGCCCTTTCTGGCTCAGAGGGTGCTTCCAGCTTGTTAGCTTGCTTGGATTAATGGTATCCTTGGCCACCCAGTGAAAATACTAAATGACCAATGAAGAAGTTCTCTCTGCCTCCACTGAAAATAGATACAAGGACATTCTGAAAAGCTCTTTATAGCTATTGTTGTGCAACTATTGCAAATATTTTTCAAAATTGTACAAAAATATTTAACCCTAGCTTTCAAATACAGTCTCTTATACATTAACAATCTAAAATATGTATTTATCCCAGTTATCTCCTTAATATTGTACCTACTTATGATATTTATGACCTGTCTCTGAGTTCCTATATCAAATAAGTGAATATAAACTGAATGCAAATCTTAGGTGGAGTGAACTATTGTTTGCACTTCTTTCTGCAATGGCAGGCTTCTACTGGATTGATCCTAACCAAGGCTGCTCTGCAGACGCCATTAGAGCATACTGTGACTTTGCCACTGGTGAGACTTGCATCCATGCCAACCCTGACACTATTCCCGCTAAGAACTGGTATGTCAACAAGAATTCCAAGGACAATAAGCATGTATGGCTTGGTGAAACTATCAATGGTGGCAGCCAGGTAAGTGATGGATGGGAGGATGACTGTTTCCTACAGTGCTGTCTGAACAATTCCCAATTCACTGACTCGCAGCAAGCAAATACGTAAATTAAACTCTCTTTGAGGAGAAATACGGAAAAGGGAACTACCTTTTATCTCAAGGGAACAGAGCTCCAGTTCTAGTTTGGATCATAATTTGCTAAAAGGATTTCTCAGTGTTCTGATTTTTCTTGGTGTCTGCAGATGATCAATTCAGCATGACTAATGGCTATTACTAAGGGAAGCCTGGACTGGAATATAGTACATTAGTATAAAGACAGTCCAGAAATTGTCTGAAAGAGTAAGAAAACCATCTTTGCTTATTCTTTCAATTGAAATTTTTACATATGACACTGTTCCTGGAAAGATATTTGTATTACATGTCACAGATCCTGAGTGTATACTATCGTGACATTCAGAATTGCCAGTGTGAGTAGAACCAAGAAATGTGTCTACTTGCACATTAGACACTGCACCAGCCAACTGCAAATAAATCACTTCTGTACAGCTGAGGAGATCTAATTACATAATTCCTAAATGAAATGGAGTTGATCTTACGATGAAATCACAGTGTCCACGATCTTTAATATAAGATCATGAGATTGATCACACTGGGTCAGAACAAGGGTCCAGAGTAATCTAGGGTCCTATTTCTTACAGTGGTTAAAAGTAGATGCTGTAAAAGAGTATAAGAATGAAGTAAACATTTTTAATATCCACAGACACTATTCTATTAGGCTCAAAAAAAGATTCAGAGTTTTCTTGAGACAGGCATAGTTTCTGTGTATCTATGGAAAAAATAGATTTCTCTTCCTTGAACTTGTCTGATCTTCTCTTTGAGTCCACATAAACTGTCGACATCCTGTCCTGGAACAGAGTTTTACAGTTTAACTACATCCAGTCATGTCTGTTTTTCAACCTACCTCCTACTGGTTTTATTTGATGCTCTTTAGTTGCAATAGACAGGTGATTGCAGACTTACGGGATTTATTTTTTTTTAATGCTCCTAGAGCAAATATCACATACTTCCATTACAAACATCCACCATTCCTCAGCAATACACCTGACTGGGTTCCTTTCTGTTTTTCAGTTTGAGTACAATGATGAAGGAGTGACCTCAAAGGAAATGGCCACCCAGCTTGCCTTCATGCGTCTGCTGGCCAACCACGCCTCCCAGAACCTCACCTACCACTGCAAGAACAGCATTGCCTACATGGATGAGGAAACTGGCAACCTTAAAAAGGCTGTTATACTGCAGGGATCCAACGATGTTGAACTACGAGCTGAAGGCAACAGCAGATTCACTTTCAGTGTTCTTGAGGATGGCTGCTCTGTAAGTAACACAGAAACCATAGGCACCATGATTGCCAATGCTTAAGCATGTGAATAGGGACAGAGTTGTGCTTTGATTCAGAATTGGATTATCAGCCAGACCCACAAAATTTTACGCAGTGAAGATAAATAGCCTACAAAACCAACTATGCCAGATCTTTAACAAGTGGGAAGGACTGGGCTACAAACAAATCCTACCTTGTCCTGTCCAGTGTGACAAAAAAGAAAAAGCTTTTCAGAGGGACCAGACCCAAATTCTGTGTAAGCTGAAGACTGATGAGGAAATCTTGCACAAGCCATAGGAGGGGCAGCATCTTTAAGTCCTGAAAAACTCAGCCAGGGTTGTTCTCTGGGATTTAACATCAGTAGTTTATGTGACTTCAGAAGATTAAAGTAAATTTTTTCTCTGTATCAGAGATTTAAATAGTTGGATATGGGTATCTGATTTGCAAACTATGGCAGCAAAATTAAGATGAAATTCTTTCAGAAATTGTCCATTCAGATGAAACAATGATCACTACTATGAAAAATGCAATAACGACTGTAATGAATCTTCTCTTGCAGAGAAAGAACAATGAGTGGGGCAAAACGATCATTGAATACAGAACAAATAAGCCATCTCGCTTGCCCATCCTTGACATTGCACCTTTGGATATTGGCGGCGCTGACCAAGAATTCAGAGTGGAGGTTGGCCCAGTCTGTTTCAAATGAATGAACTAAAATTAACTTAAAGCGTCTCCCAAATTATTCTCTTGTCATTTCATTTTATAATGAAAGCTGACTCCTTCCATTTCTTCTGTTCATCTACTTGCTTAAACTCTGGGCGAAAGAGAAGGAGAAGAATTGATTGGAGCATTGTGCAATGAAATTTAATACAGCCCCAAAAGGACTTGGAAGTCTTTCAAGATTTAACACCTTGCTTTGGGAAATGTCAACCTTTGTAAAGAAAAAAAAAAAAAACAAAATAAAAAAATCATGAAAGTTTGCACCACTTGTGGCCTTTGAATATCTTCCACAGAGGAAGTTTAAAACCATGACTTCCGAAGGTTTAAGCTACCTCATACACTAAATCAAGTGTGATCCACATCTTTTATAGTTACTTCTCCGTATGATTTGAGGTACTTTCAGTTCCACTCAAAATACAGTGGTGCTAATCGCATTATTACAGAGTGTCTTTCCAATACTTGAACTTCAATGGTGCTCGTAGCATTTAAAGTATCACTTCATTGTTTCTTTGAAGTCTCTCTCAAAACTTAGAATGTCCTGTCTCACCCGCAGCTTAAGCATGTGGATCATTTTTCCCTCATCTTCGTCCTCTTCCTCCAAAATCAGGTGCTCCTGCTTTCAAATCTCATTTCCATCTTCTACAATGGGTAAAAAAAAGTCACCATTTCTCAAAAAAGAAAGAAAATGTATTTTGTATATGTGAGATGTTTAAATAAATTGTGAAAAAGTTAAATAAAGCATGTCCAGTGTTCCAAAAGAAACTATTTAGTGAGTTAAGTTACTTGCTTAGATGCATTGGCAGCTGTTCATACCCAGAATTTGCAGTGTGCTTGCATTACTGCAACTGGCTTAGCCCAGTGCTCTAAAACATTTGCTTAGAGCATCTGAAGCCTGCCTACAACTGTCCTAAGGGTGTGAGTGCCTGGTCAACTCCTCGTTTCAACACCACCTTTTGAAAAGTCCACTCTGAAAAAAAATTCAGTAGTTCTGTTCTCATAGTATGAGAAGTTCAAAAGCAGAAATAATTCCTTCCTTTTTTCCATATGCTAAGCAGGACTAATGGCCAAAAGAAGGAAAATCAGGCTCCTGGCTTACACTTGCAGATAAAGCTCCTTGGTGTTGAGAGAGCTGTGCTGGCTGCTGTCGTGCTGTCGTCAGCAGACTGTGCTGTGTGCTTTTGAAATGATGTGTAGAAGTCCCTGCAAAGAAAGTCTAAATTTAGTTGCTTGTCAGGAAGCTCAGGGTTTGTTAAGCCCCTATAGTTCTTTCAGTTCTGTATGAGGCACAGAACTATCTGCTGTTGCTAGCCTTAATAATTTACTGTCAAAAAAAATACCATTAGAAGCAAAGCCTGTTCTTACCCGAGGCCTTTTAAGAGACTGCTGTCATACAGTGCTTTTCTGAAAACCTGAAATGAACTGCAATTCCAACAGCCATGTTTTTGGAATTGGGAAGATGCTTGGGAGAACATAGAAAGGACCATGAGGACAACAGCAAAAGCAGATAAGGGGAGAGGTGAGACGGGCTTAGTCAGCAGGAACCCCCAAGGGAAGCATGAAGAAAACACCCAGAAGAAGGTCCCTGTGACCTGAAGAAAGCGCCGCTCCAGAGGTTAGCGGCTGGGAGTCTGAAGGCAGCGCCAAACAGTGCAAGGAGGAATAAGGACTAAAAAATCTTTCCAAAGAAAGTTTTTCATTCTTGCTTGCAATTATTTGATTAAGGAAAAAAGGGCAAATATCAAAACGTGGCCCTAAGCGCAGCTGCTGTGTGCACGGAATTAACGGAAGAGGAATTGCCATGATAGAATGCAGCCCATTTCTTCTTAAGTGAGTAAAACATACTGCAGGTAAACACCTGCATTTATTCATTGGACCATGATGATTCTTGAAGTGTTAGTGTTTCAATCATTGTCTTAGTATTTCAAAATACATTTTTTGATGTTGTTGTAAAAAGAAAATAATTAAATACTTTAAAATGGTAAGAGTTTCTTTTCTCATGTAGATTATCAACATGCCAGAAAGTTCCTACAAGGACTGAAGAGATAAAATTACATTGCCCAGTCTATGTAATCCACTAGGATGTGTGCAAAGGTTATTGCTAGGAGTAGGAGGTCGCATATGGCTGCCTGAGAAGCAAAGAAAGAACCCAAGGTTAAAGTAACACTTGAGGTTCAGAAAGGAAACTGCAAAGGGAAAATGCTGTCTCTTTTGTCATCTGCTTTCTCCTTCACTCTGTGATCTACTCCACAGCAAGTCCTGCTAGGCACAGAACGCTTCCTTTCTACCAGCCCATTGGTAATATCCAAATTCTTCTGTGTTTTCACACCTTCACCACAAAAGTGGACCCATTTGGAAATTAAACCAGAAAAAAATACATAGCACCTCCCTCACAGCTTCTAGGCTCATTAGCACTGGGAAGATGCTTAGTTTGGCCTGCAGGTTTTGAGCTCATCAGAACTTATTGCCCAACCAAGCGTTTTGCTTATGCTGTGCACAGCGTTGAAGAAACTAAAGGATGGCAGCGTTCAGACGATTTTCCTCCCTGGACTCTATGGGACTGATCACCCACTCATGTGATCAATAAATGCATCCGGTCCATCAGTTCCTCATGCCATTTCCCCAGGAGAGGGACAGAGATTAAAAGGCTCCTGCTGGCAGGTGCTGATGCCTCCAGTGAAAATATTCCTTACTGTATCCATAAATCTTACCAAAAAGTCTTCAGAAATTTTTAAAGTGCCTCTGTGTGTAAGAACTGGGCTTGCTACGTAGTACTCTTGACACCTAAATTTTACTAGTTGTGATGGGCAACATCTCTTGGGGCTGGTTTGCACTTTTATAAGCACGTATTTCCATGAGCACAACTCCCTCTCAGTCAGCCTGTGATCCCAGTACGCAGGGGAATCATTTGGGTAAGCAGGAATCCAACGACACAGCAGTTGCCAGGGAGCGATGAGTTCAATCTCCCCTTCCCCTGCTCCTCCTGGGCATAGCTTGTTCTCCTGCGCCCAGCGACAGGCTGATACACGCTGTTTCCCATCTCAGCAGGCTCCGCTGCAGCACGCCGGGCTCCCTGTAGCATGGGCTTTCGCACGAATGTGGCGTAAGTAGGTAAAAAATAGAGTTGATGAGAACACCATAAATTCAACCAAGGCAAAGCAAGAAGAAACTTCGAAACGTGGAAAGCTGTCGCAGAAGGGACAGTTGTAACTGTGCAGGCTGCTTCGCTGGGGAGAGAATCATGAGCTATGGACAACTATCTTAAAGATATCTGTTTAGCAGTTTAAAATATGAATACTGTGCCAAAGACTATGAACAGACAAATTTCCATCAATTGTAAGGGGCAAAACATAATTAACAGATTAACAGATCTACATTCCCGCCACACATCTTTAAACTGCAGCATTTGACGTGACTTTTGATTAGTTTTGCTGTTGTGCTTAGTGGTTTCAGACAGGATCTCCTAGAAACTGTTTTTCTGCCACGCACTTTATGCAGTGTTTTACAGTATCAGAATAATGTATACCAGTTTCAAACAATGAGATAACAGCAAGTTCAAATAAAGAAATTCTTAGACATTGTACCAGAAGTAATCTCTAGCTCATCTAGCTTTACTCAGGCTTTGTTACAAGCTCAGTGAAATACCACTGATTTTCTGTATTGCTCCCCCATAAATCTCAGATGTAAAATGAACGCAGTCTGTGGTGCATAAACAAAGATCTTCCACAGAAATGACTGTATTTCCAGATCCTTAGGCTGGAGTAAATTTGTCCTTCCCTGGAAAACAGGTGGTTGAATACAGGTGTTACATGAGCAAAATTTCCTAAACATGATTCCACGCTGAAGTGTTACTCTCCAGCTCCCCATGAAAGGATGGTTCTCATTAAGCCAAACATAAGTATCAAAACAAACAAATACAACATTTGAGCGCCATTTTGAACACAAACATCTGCAATATATATAATTCATTCCAACAATTATTGTCAACACCATCTTAGAAACGCACGTGTATTTTATTTTCTTACTGCTTTCAAGCTACCAAAACCGTTTCTCTGGGTGAAATGAAGTAAGTTATCCCCAACGCCAGTTCTTCAGACCCTCAGCGAAACAGCAGGAGCAGTTCTTCGCCCTTTCCACGCGCATCATGCACCACCTGTTGACTTGGCCACGAATTACCGGCCCCTAAAGGGTATTTTTCTAGGTTTTTTTCCTGAATTCACTGTCGTGGTTACTACCCAAATCTCCTGAGCTGCCTGTGGCCAAGAAAATCCCAAGGGCTCTTTCTGCAAAATATCAGCATCACAACTCATCCTACAAATATATTAGCTTATCAGAAGAACAACCATCTAAACCAGGAAAGCTCCTGGCAGCAAACTGCAGTCTCGCTTGGGGTAGAAAAGACTCAAGACGATAATAATTTAGTCTTTTAGTTGTCAGGCTCTATGCATCCAAAACAGCAGATGCAAATTCACCTGATTAAAAGCTCCTCAGCGAACCAAAAGCTGGTTAACATCGGCTTGTACCTCACCTATCAGCCTCCTGCAACCACCTCTGTGCCAAGACACTGCTGTCAGATGGACTTCTGTCATTCTAGGTACGCAGCACCTTTGGTAGCAACCTGGAACAGGTCAGAGCAAAGAGGGTTTAATTCACAGAGGAACTGCAGAACAGGGTTCCTTCTGTTCTCCAGTGCTGCTTTGAGGTTTATGAGGACACAGGTGGCAGAAAGGGAATTCAAGACGGCATCTCACAGGCGTCTCTTTCTTCCTCTCTGACTGCCTAACAAACTGCTAGATGCTCACACAGCTCTCATGGTCAGGGCCTCAGCCCTTCAGCGTACCATGTGTTTTGAGACGAGAAAACCAATTGGAGAAGCAGAGCTTTCATACCACCTCTCCTCCTAAGCAATCCATTCACACTGGAATCACTTTGGACTATTTAATTTTATATTAATCCAGGGTGAGGTTTCAACTTTTTCCTCCTGTTGTCTGCCTGCACTTCTGGAAAGGTTAAAAGTTCTTTTTGCAAGGCAAAGACAGCCTTGTCCTGAGGCGTAAGCAGAAGCCATTAACAACTGCAGCCACGTCTGAGTAAACTATTCACAACCAACTAAATTAGCCTCTGGACTTCATGGTGGGACTTGGCCATCGACAGTTATGGTTTGCACAAATATATATACAGGGTCAACACGAGGTTCATAATGTGGGAAAATGGTAGCAAACCAGTCTGAGGTGAGAATGGATTTGGATGCCCTCTCCTCACTGACGGAGTGCACAAATTTCCTCCACAAATTGCCACAGTAGAAGTTTGGTTTTCTGGTTTTGGTTTTCTGTTCAAGTGGTTCTACCACATTCATAACTACTGGAGGAATATCCATCCCCTTCTGCTTTCCATAACTTCTTCTGTCCTTAACACCATGGCAAACTATCTCACCCTGCCAGCTTTACTCCTACACTTAGATTTTATCTGAAGTGGATCTGTCCATTACCCCACCGCCACACCCAAATGCTTTTTGTACTCTGCCCGGAAGCAGTAAATATGGCCAAGTTCTCAGGCCTGGGAAAAATCATGTCACAGCCTAATTGCGTAAATGATCTTCTCTACCTAGTGGTCTAAAGGACAGGATTTTGTCTTCATGAAATCCTCCCTCCATAATGATTATAGGTTTTTCCGGGCAATTTTGTCCAAGTGGGCCTACTACGACCTTTTGGTTAAGGCATTTAGCATCTCAAGGTGTTAGTCTCTGCTCGTGATTCCCAGTAAATTTGCTACACAGTCCCTAGAGTATGTGTCAAGAAGAGTCATCCACATAGAGCCTTCCTTAATTTAGGCAAAATATTTCTTATGTATAAAATTGTTTCTGGTTGATAGTCTTTTTTACCTTCTTAATTTTTACCTTTAGCATTCAACAGGGAGTAAGACTAACTCTAATTCCTTGGTTCAAGAGAACATCCACAGCTATTATTTCTACACCATATTTGGTTTACCACAGTCATCTAAAATTTCAGTTCCCACAGAGGTTGCACATACCTGAAATCATTGGTTCACCAGATTCTCCACTGAGATCCAAAGGACCTCTGCTTACTCTCCTGAGGAGGAGCAAAGAGGGCAAACCACACCCACGCAGAGCCCCTGCCTCACAGTACACAAAGAGTAGAATTAAAGCCTGTATCATCTTCATGTCTCTCAGCTGCTTTCATTTGCAAATAGATACAAGAGGTCCTTTGAACTTTTTCAGTTCCATATTTGGTTCTGGGGTACAGACTTCAAATACTTTATTTCATATAGTCCCTGCAACTTTGGAAGCTGTTGTTTTAGTTAGTAGTCTCCAATTTGTTGAATATCTTCAGGTCAAGAATTCCTTCCCTGCGCAAGACAAGCTGGTGGCTTGTGCCTGCAGATGAGAACGTCCCTGGCTGGCTCCATGCCCTGTGCCTGCTCTCTGCCAGGTGAGAGGAACTGGCGTGTCACGTCCCTCCTCCTGAGCTGGGATCCCCTCTGCTCCTTTGGGAGTATGAGCTCTTTGTCTCTCCTGGAGATTCAGGAATTACATTCCTACCGCCCATCCCACCCCCTGCTGCAGGTTAACCATTAAATAAGCATTTTGACAAGCATGTCCAGTGGCAAACAATACTGTTTCTGAGACCTTGCTCATGTTTAAGCCGGTGTTTCTCTGGTCCTGTATACAATGATAGTACCATCTCCATAGCCTTACTGTTTTCTGTACATCGGGATCTCATAGATCACTTCTTTGTATTAAGACTTGGGTATCCATTCCAGGTGTGACCACTCTGTTAATAAAATTACAGGCCAAGGACTGACCTTTGGATTAACTGAGTTTCTCTCTCACCTTCTTTCCTGATCCATATCAGTGTTCCCTTCTTCTCCTTATCGTCTGCTTCAGAAATTTAGTCTATAAACCTGATCTCTATGTTAATTCTACATAAATACCACAGAAATATCATACGCAACAACTCTGTAGCTCTTTTCTATGGGCTTTGTCTAAATAACTCCCTTACCTCTTTGCCACAAACACGATAGTGCACTGTTCAAACAAACACAACATGAAGACTAATTGCATTGATTCCTACTGACCCCTTCATCTGTTTTTTAGCATGGATACGAAGTTTAACAGATATTTCAGTTAAACTCATAGCCTTTTACTATCTGAAGCTCTGAAATTTATGATAGCATGATCTTCTAAAAAATAACAGTTTTAGACTGGTTATCTAATATGATCTGGATCTAGTGTGTTGAAAAACAACTGGGATTTCTTTTCGATTTTCAAGTCATTTTGCACTTTTCTGCCACCTTGAGGGCATATCTTCTGAAAACCAGGAGGTGTTTTTAAGACTGGTGCCTTATCTGTAGGGTCAAAGCCAACAGACAAGACCAAAGATCTCTTCTGGTTTTATTAGCTGCTCTTTTGCTCTAGAACAAGGCCAGCATTTTTTCTTGGTTCACCCCTTTATCACCTTCCTGCTCCCAAGCTGATAGTATGCTGGAGTTCTTGCTTCAGCTTTGAAAACAGCATTTTGATTGCTCCTTTCCTACTATTGAAATCCTTATGCTCCAGCACTATAGAAAGGAAGATATCTCACAAAGATTAAATTCTCGCAAGCACCATGAAAACAGGCAGATGGGCAGCGGAGTGAGAGCCCTATCAGTTTTCCCTGTGAGAGAAGGGCTGACATAAAATGGTAACAAGAGAGAGATGCTGAAGGATATAGGCTTCAGTGGTTTCTCTGCATACAGATTTGTTCCGGTTTTAGGCTGTAGAGAAAGTCATATCCTGTTAGTTAAGCCTCCCAGTACAAGTGTTTTTAAAGCATAAGCAAAAACATCACATCAAAGACTTAGATCCAAATGCTTGTCATTACAGCAATTATTGAAGTGTGCCATGCATAGGAGATTTAAAGCTAGGAGCAAACAATAACACCTGTCCTGCAGATTCCAACTCAGCAGGCTTTTACACAAAATTTCCGGAAATGGCACAACTACTCAGCTATCTGTTAATTCCTAAATGACAAATCTTTGCTAAGCCTGAGCTGCACAGTAGCCCATGTTGATATTATGTATATGCATGTTTACATTTCAACATCATAAAATTACGTAGACCCATCAGGGCTCACAGCAACCCAACAGAGCAGCACACAGATATGACAGAACAATGTGAACCCTAAGGAATACTCTGTAATATTCTGCTTAAATTAAGCTGTTTCTATGCAGTTTAATCTTTAAATAATGACCCATGGAAATACTTTAGTCTATTAATCCATTGGTGATACTTCAGCAAACTAGTGTTTTAATAAGCCTGAGGCTAACAGAGAATTTGTTTTCCAAAGTTCCACAAAATCATGGAGTGGTTTGGAAGGGACCATAAAAATCATCTAGTTCCAACGCCCCTGCCATGTGCAGAGGAAAGGGGAGAACCCGTCCCTGGGTGGGCTTGAACCACCAACCTTTCGGTTAACAGCCGAACGCGCTAACCAATTGCACCACAGAGACTCCCTGGCTACAATTATCTTTGTAATAAAAAATTATTTCCCTTCCTGAAACAAAATTACCTTCCTAAAACACTGACTCCACGCAGCAGAGGTACTCCACATTACAATGAACGATATCCTAGAATCTTTCAAGCTGAACAAAACCTTGAAATACAATGTTTCATTGTAGTAGATCATTTCATATAGGATCTAAGTAATTCAGTGCTTAAATGCAAAAGCTACTCAACAGCACCCTGCAAATTCCAGTAAGAAATTACAAGGGAAAATAAATAAGATTGCTCTTATTGGAGAAATTATATTGGCTGGCAGGTTCTCCTTCTGAGTAGTGAGAAAAGAGCCATCCTCCAAAGGCTCAATCTCTCACTATCAAAATCAACAGACAGGGATAATTTCCTCCCTGATCTCAGACACACATGCCCGGTTCCACTGAATTTCAAACTCATTTAAAGAAACCTGGGAAATCAGCATAACTCTAAAGATTCAGTTATATCAAGTGCAGTGAGAAATGACCTTCTGGAGATATCTTTATAAGAACTTGACTTCTTCCATTTCTAATACAGCTTGGTTTTCACTTCTAAAAGAATATGGCAGGATCAAGTATAAAAATACCAGTTGCTTGGAAAAATCAGAGCTGACAAGACATTTAGTAATTTCAGAAAAGTTTGTTTTTGCACTGGTGTCCATAAGAGTAAACTACAATTTTTCATTCACAAACACAGCTCCTCATATTTTGGCTTTTCCATTTTAACTTTTGTGCCATAAACTAGACAGACCTTCGCATCCTTAGCTGGTCCCACAGGGAAATACGTGCCCCTTTTACAATCACCCAGTTTCACTGCCTGAAATATTGCTGGATAAGCAACATCAGCTGAGAACATGAAGGCAGCTTAAAAGCTGCTCTGCGGAGCTGGGGTACTCGCAGTGGCCATGCTCTGCAGCCTCCCTCCAGCAGCATTAAACAACCTATACAAGCATTTGCCGATCAACACAGGTATATTTAATATTTTGCTTTCTATTTTGGAGAGGTTCTGAAACACTGAATTGCAGAAAAATAGTGGCAATCACACATGAGTGAAAATGGGTTTTTTAGGTTTACGGTCTGAAACCCAGTGGGACATTCTTCCAGTTTCTCTAGTCAGTGCGAAGTATCTCTTCATTTATCATTAATACTTACACTGTCCTTAATTTTTCTTTGGCCAAATGTCCTTTGTGTCATCGGAGTTTGCTTCTGTCCAGGCTCAAGGATCAAAGGATTTAGTTTTCTGTCTGAGTGTTTTCTTATCCACTGGGGAATTTTCCTAGCCCAGTTTTCCAGGCTTTATTGTGGGCAACAACAGCTGCTTCACTTCTCACTTTCTTTTCTAACAGAAAAGCTTCATCTTCTTGCTCCAGCTTTTTACCTACCTTCAGCTCTCAAAATGCCATTCCTTCCTTATACTGCTTTTATGCTTGTGAACATTGTTGTGCCAGGAAATCCAGCTTGCCTCTTCATCTAACCCTCTTCATGAAGTTCTTTTGATCATTTTCTCGGTTTTGACTGTTTTCCTGTCAATCATACTGTTTTCCTTGCTGTGCTTTGCCCTATATTGATTGTTGACCCCATTACAGACTCCAGGCTTTGAAAACTGAACTGATTCTTTAAGAATTAAGGGAATGAAAACAACCGATTTACAGAGATGCTTTACCTTCAGCCAGCACTCATATCACGTGCAGCCTGATCTCTCTCTTACTCTTACCAAGTATTTTTTCCTCAGCCTGTGTCGTTTCCTCAGCTTCTGGAAGGTCACATGCCATCTGCGCATCCTGTAACAGGCAAACCTTTTTAGCTGTATCAATATGCACAAGCCATGAACAAAGCTGTAAGAGTAGGTGCTGTGCAAGCACAGAGCAAAAAGATTCCTCCCAGAGCAGAAAGAGTGAAGCCTGTCCAAGGAGTGATAGAGGACAAGTAGCCATGTCAACAGACTTTTAAACAGCCTTTAATAGATCTTCTAAGATCTTATAAATTACATTTAAGAAACTATATCTTTAGGCCTAAAGTATTTCAACATGATATCATGGGAAAGAGAAACAGAGAAGCGGGAATTTGAGCACGAAACAAGACCAGATTGGTCCAGTCTGCACAAAGTATAAAAATTACACTCAAGATCGTATCTAGTTGACGTAGAGAAGGATGAAAACTCAGTTATATTTTGCTGTTATATTTGTAGTAATGCAGCTTTATATTAGTGATTAGCTGTTAACCCCCAGGAGGGATGTGCACTCAGGCACTGCTCTTCTGGGATGAATCCCATGCTCGTTCAGATGTTTGCACTTCGAGAAGTACTGCATTTTTTATCTTCTACAGCTCATCACCAGAATCTCGGACAAGACTTATACTTAACAGCTGGACCACCCATTAGTATTTTTCTAGCATTTCTTTAGCTAATGTTCTTCAACATTTTAAAAAGTAGAAATAGTTAGTGCTAAGCTGTTTTCCCTTACATTAAATTTAAAAAAACTATTCTGCCTACATATTTCTTTCATGTAATCTTTGATTACATTACATTACAATGTTTTAGTTCATTTGCTATTTTCCCTAATCAGTATCTTCTGTAAAGTTCTTCATGGAACTTCATTGCCTCTCAGCTTCTTGTCCTGGTAATCAATAAATGAAAATCAGCTCTCACTCACACAGGTACCTTGCCTTTTTATCAGAGTACACCTTCCCGACATCTGTGACATACGTGACCGTTGAGGCAGGGTATGTTACAGCTGCACACTAAGCATAAGCTGCCCGAGACTTTGATGTAGGACTTTTTGAACTCAAGGCTAAGTATTTTTTCATGGACCAGTATCAGACAGACTACTAATGTACTACACAGAACGTTAATGATGATTAGTGTTAATGATTTTTACTAGAGATCGCACTGATAGAAGTGGAAATGATCTCTCTCTCTTTGTTTTAAAGAGAACATGGTAATTACAGGATGGCATCTGTATTGCCAGCAGCCAGAAGAGAAGGCTTCTAATGCTCCACAAATGTGACACAGCTTGGACAGTGTCTGGGTAGGCTTCCAAAGACTGCCCCATAAACATAAAGAATTTCGAATTTCAAAGACACACATCTGGGAGCATAAGGGAGAACCAGGAAGAGCAATAATGTGAAAACAAAGTGTTGATGAAAAAATAATAACTCAGCTTGACAAGGAACTAACCGTGACTGACATTTTCTCTCAACCAGAAGTCAAGAGAAGAGAGGGGGAAAGCAGAAAAAAATAGTACTTGCATACCAAGAAACTCATCTAAATTGAAAATCTATAAAAGCAGTGATTTGTGATAGAATTTCCAAGACCTCCCAGGTTTGGTGGCGTATTTGTTTCAGTATTTGGCTGAGATACTATTCAGGGTACAGTGCTTAACTGGACAAGTCCACTGAGAAAGAAATTTCTTACTCTCTGTGCTCCCTCTTCATTAATGTAATCAAATATTTGCAATAGACAGCTACCATGAATGCACACGTCATATGGAAACTTGATGCTTACAATAAGATTGATTGCCATTATGAGGCTGAAAACTCAGCAATTAAAATGTCTGATGCCATCATTTGGCAAGTACAAAAAAGCTGCTGAAGCAAAATCTGCACTACTGAAAATATTGCTCTGCCCAGGAATCTGTTGGAGATCCAGCTCTATTTCCGGAATTACAATATGACCAGAGCAATCTGACAATGCTGCACAAATTAAATTAAGATGTGATATGGTTTGGGGTATGGCAGATTCTACCAATTAATTATGCAACACTTAACCTGTAAAGTAATGTAGAGAATGTTCCGGTTACTATATGACAAGCAGTATGTTCCTCATGAACATATGAGCATTTCCCTTATGAAATTTACAGATTAGAGGTAAGTGATAATTTTTCTTCCAGCTCTGGTGCCTATATTCCTTACTGTATATACCTGGGAAAAATTAATTCCACTCCTACAAGCATATAGAAACTTTAAATAGAAAACATCACATGAGAATACCTTAGTATTCATCTGACCACGAATGTTTAAATATCAGCTCATTGTAACAGCTGACTTTATACAATAACAGTTAGTTTGTCTGTTCTTACATGCTTACAGTCCTTGGGATTGCCTTATGCCTTTGCCTGAGGACAGCAGATTTAACTCCAGAAGCTACATGTGGCTGTAAAGCTGAAAACAGGAAAATCAAGAGAAAGAGATCTATCAGCTCTAGACTGAGCTTATCAGCAAACTCGCATGTGCACAGCAGGTTTGACCCATGGCACAAAGTTCTCCTTCCATTTACACTGAGCCTGTCAAACAACGTCAGGAAGCAGTAAAAGAAGAATTATCTCACCTAAATTATGTATGTGTAAATGATATCGGTCCAATTTAAACTTATTATCTAAATTCAACAGAGAGTTGCCATTCCTAATGGTAAGTCATCCACTTTATTCTATTTTATGAGTAAATTACAGGCGCCTTACTTCCACCACTTCTACAGAGGGAGGTTGATGATTAGTTTAAAATAGATTGTTTCACTATAAATGGGTGGGGTTAGGCAAGATAAACCAAATCGAATACAGCCAAAACCCACAGTAATCTTTTTAGCTTCTGTCATTAGTGACTACACATAACACCACAGTCTCTTATGAAAATAATTAATTCAGTTAAACCAAGGCTACATCTGTAGAAAACAGAAATGTGAAATCCCTCCTGTGGCTTTTCACTCGGGGTATTGACAGCCATGACCCCGTGCGAGCAGGAGTGCCACTTCTCCTCCGCCCCTCGGAGGAACTGCTGCTCTGCTCGCTGGGTCTTCTTGCTGCGGTCGCCCCAGGGGTTCCCCTCCCGCTGACGGCCTTTGGTGCTGCCAGAAGAACAAGCAGAAAGCCAACAGGCAGCTTTAGCACCGGCACACCAAAAGCTGAGGTTTGACTGATCAGAATTGCCAGCAGACTTCTGGTTTACTTCCAGCACACTAAGTTTACCAGCAGGCAGGAAAATAAAGCAGGTATGTCATGGAAATTGCAAAGCTGCTTCTAGCTAATAACAGCTCATGGCTGGAGTCGGTTCCACGGGGTACTTAGCAATCCCTAATTAGCCTTTTATATCATGTCTGTTATATACAGTGGTTTTGGTGTGAATCACTTAGGTGTATGTAATGATGCCAGATTCAAATTGCTTGTCAAAAACCTGTAAGAAGCAATACTGCACGCATGCAAACCACTTCCTAACTCATGGCACTTCAGCCAACAGCTTCTGCCTGAAATGTGGGAGATACCTCTTGTCAAACACCTAAGCAATGTCTCCAAAGGAGCGATGAAGCAAAAGCAGATGCTCACATCCACATACATGTTTAATATTAATATACACAGGTGGCTTGTCTTAATTAAGGTACTTAACCTGTGGCAGTATCAGCGTGCATTTGTACAGTCCCAAAAGAACAGAGATGTAACCCAGACGTGGAGTTTTCAGGCATCACTGAAGGCCGGTGTCACTGCGGACAGGAACTGCCCAGGGACTTCCAGTGGCAGGTGGCAGATCTGAAACAGCCTTCCAGAGGCTGTGGGACAGAGCTACTGCCTCTGGATGCTGTCATCTTCTGAGGTATCTGCAAATAGAAGTGTGGTTGTTCTGATATCGTTTTAATTTCTGCTGTTCTTTCATAGGAAGCAGCTGATTTAGTTGAAGATCAGTGAAATTCTCCAGAGAGACTTTCTCGTATTAGAGAGCTGAATTCTTTTTGGCACTGCAGCCATCCTAACTGAGAAGCTGAGTCAACACTTTGGGAGCTCCAGTTGAGCTCTGTGCTTTCTGCATCTACGCCACTCACAGTACCAGCATTAATTGGGCTAAGTTTTGAGGAGCTGCACTCACAGTCAGTCACCTTGCAGACTTCCAGCACAGCCAGCAAAATTAACACAGTTGCATTGCAGAATGAGACAGGCTGAAGAAAATCTATTTTGCTTGAATGAAAAGTCTTACTTGTTCATGAATAAATGCTATAAAAACAAATGAAAAAGAGTATCTGGGTCCTCAATGACTGCAGGAAAGACACATTTCATAAGACTGTTAAGAATCGTTAATGAGCAACAACGTAAAGAGCTACAAAAATATATTCTAGGGAATACTTTCAGCTACAGAAGCTGTTTGAAGATATTTGAGTTGCTTCCTAAAATGTAAAATGTTTGCAGCTCTTACTTGAACAAATGTGAAATGAGGCAAAGCAAGCTAATTGCTAACAGGAATACTTTAACACATAGTAAGGTTTGTTCACAGTAAGAAGGCTTTGAAAATCCTTGGCTTTTTGAATGTTGCATGACCAAAAAACAATACACAAATGGGAATTTTTCATTTATGGAGTAAAATAATCCATACTATGATCAGATTTGGGTTTTTTTTTGTTTGTTTGGGGAGTTTTGCTAGTTTTTTTGAAGAAAAAAATACCCCAGTAACTACAAATCTGTACACTTGGGAGTTTGCATGGTACCTTGTTTTCCTCTCTCCCTGAGAGAAAAAGCCTGAGCACTTCAAAACAGTAAAGTGTTTTTATTATTTAAGAAAATTGCTCAGAAACTGAATGAATTAACAGACTGAATTGAACAAGAAAAAATATAGATTACAAGCTAACAGTAAAGACATTGGTTGGGTGGAAATGGCATGCACACTGAATATCTAGTAACAGCGCACACCAGAAGAACACTTGGAACTCAGAGCTTGTATGTGCATTGCACTATGTTTGCACAATGCTTTATCTTCTTCTGTTTTGTTGTTGTTGTTTTCTCTTGCAGTATGTAGAATTTCTAGTTTCGTTTTAGGTGTTTCACTTTTTTCCCCCCACCTGCTTTTTCACATATTATTACATGAATAATGAAATCCATCGATCTGCAGAACTTCCAGAACAGTGTTGTCTGGATGACAGGGAAATCAAAGGACAGTGAAATGAAAACCGGATTTTTTGTGTGTTCAAAATCCAGATAATTCATGATTATTATTTACCCTCTCAGTTAAAAAACGCCTTTTTCCATTCAATTTTTTGCCCATTCCTAATTAAAAAAGTTCTGCTGGATCTGAGGGAGAACAAGTACTTCAAAACCTGCCGAGCCCAGTAAGTACTTCATCACGAACCCGAGGCGTGGCTGCTCGCTGGGGATTTCCCAGATTTATGCGCACACATACTGAACACTTTTCCCGACTTTTATGTTTGTTTGTGTATGGTTTATACGGTTTATGTACCACCACTGCATGTCGTGGAAACGTGTTTCCCGGGCCCGCCCTCACCGGTCCGGGCCTGGCGGGTGGGGCTCGGGCGGGCAATTTCTGACCCCCGCCTCCGGGGGCGAGAACCCCCGGTAAGCCCCGGTTACCGCTCCAGTAGCTGCCTGCGGAGGAACCGGCTTTCCCTCGGGTGAGGTGTCAGCATTTCACTCGTAACGCGCACTTTTTTTCCCCCCCTGTGTGAACGCAGGTAGACTTGTGAGCGTGTCTCAGCGTTCTCCGCGTTCGGAGCGAGCCGACGCCTCCCTGCCCGGGCCGGCCGTGCCAAATGCAGAGCGACAAGCGTTTAAAGATCGCATTACGCGGGGAAGAGCCCCGTGCTGCCCAGCTGTCACGTACCGGGCCAGGCACAGCACCGCGCCCAGG
>Ga0181612_138089_pt1 | contig 19562 bp, 10 predicted proteins | sample HoacroProtozoa21_FD_119630 | JGI IMG/M metagenome (GOLD analysis project Ga0181612, IMG submission 119630) | Hoatzin crop microbial communities from Cojedes, Venezuel. Combined Assembly of Gp0051906, Gp0051904, Gp0051908 | reverse complement strand
TCAGCAAACTTGCTGAGGGTACATTCTAACTCTTCATCCAGGTCGTTGATGAAGAAGTTAAACAAGACTGGGCCCAGTACTGACCCCTGAGGGACACCACTTGTCACCAGCCTCCAACTAGACTCAGCGCCACTGATGACAACCCTCTGAGTTCTGCCATTCAGCCATTTCTCTATCTGGGTTAGTACCCAGCATGTTGAAATACATCTACTCTTGTGCAGGAAATCCATAGTAACCGTTTCCTTCTCTCCGCAGGATACGGGAGGGTTTAGCATTTTTGGAAGTCAAGCAGCTGCTTTAAGGCATCTGATCTATATTGGGAGAGAGGGGTGAGAGAGGAAGAGAAACCAGCAGAGATATAAGGAGCCGCTGCTCCGGTTTGCCTTTGCAGCAACCTCCTGCAACATTCCTGCGTGACCTAGTTTGCAAAGGCTGGCCTTTCCAAAAGCAATGCTGTCTGAAATTTCCTACTCACATCACCTTCCTGAAAAGGGATAAATGCTTACCCCATATGAAGGGAGATCTCGCTCTGTACACTGAGATGCGCAAAGAGAGGTACCATAGGTGCAAGGGCTTGGCTGGGGCTCCCTCTTTAGTTGTTTTATTTATAAGAGACACCAATAGTATTCAAGCTGTAGGTCCTGGGGCAGTTGTTTTCTGATGTTGTTCCAGCCTGGATAATTTTCCAGGTTTTGTCTTCCAGGACTGTTCTCCAGAAAACAGAAACTTCCTATCTCAAGTTAAAAGCAATTCTCTTCAGTTTGAAGAGCTATTACCATTCCTTTTGCTAACAACTCATGCTCTGAGCAATCGGGAAGTCTGCTGTGGCTTGATTTAAGAAGGTACGTTTTAAAACAAAGTCCCTATGACAGATAGGGTTAAAACACCAAAATATTCAAATAGGTATGTGTTTCAGTAATGAGCACTATAATATGTCATACATTCTTCTTTGATAGCAGCTGAACCAGTGGAAGAGTTTAAACAGAAACCAGATAGAGACCAAACCAACAATGAAATATTCCGTCAAAAACATACCAAGTAGACATTCATTAATTTTTTTATATTGGTGGACAGCAAGTTAATTATTGACTGTAATCAGTGCTTGGCAGATAAAAGCTATGCTTCCTACTACATCAGTAATACCTAGCAAAAAGATATGTAACAACTAAACTTCTAGTTAAAGACTGCTGCTTGGATAAGTGTGCCTTTAGCTGGTTGCTAATACAAAAATTCAGGGACTGCTATCTCTCAGTGTTGAAACCTATCCACAAACAGACTGATGTTTAAGGAAACACAGGAAGAAGCATCCAGAGGCTCACGGAATTATACACAACTTCCAGGGAAGTACTTGCTAACGTGGACTCGAGCATATGCACGTGTCTGTCAGCTCTCCGCAAATTCTACATTCAGATTTCCCAGATTCCATATCTTACCTCGTCCTGAGGAAGCAAGCAGAGGCTTTATGCATTCCCTAAGCACACTAAGACACCACTACATGGACCATTATATTACGAAATATATTTTGTAATATGTGATTAGTAGACCTTTCTTTTAGTCTTACAGCTCTGTCACAGCCTCAGATACGCCCAGGCAGTGCACATCAGACCAAACGGTGGGTTTAAATGCGCATGACGCATCTCAGTCCATGCTTTTAGCTTGTAAAGGAATACAGTGGGGGCACGTTGGGGAAAATATCTTTCTTGCACTCCTCAGCAAGAACACACTTGAATGAAGTCCCATGTTGAGAGGGATAGGTAGAAACTTTCCAACACAAAGAGTGTCTTAAAGTATAACCGCTACCTGGTGCTTACTCAATAACCTAGAAATATCATTCATTCCTTTATCCTAACTCCACAGATTGAAGGAGAGTTTCGATAATGACCAGGATCTGGCAGTTGAGTTTAATCACAAATTGGGTACCTTGGAAAAATAAAAACCCCTTGCTGACTTGCAAGCTTGCAAAATCTATGTTCAAAATAGCTCTAAAAGCTTGTAAGCTCAGGGCAGATATAATTAATGCAGCAAGTTGAGCTGGAGCACCAGCGTGGCTGCATAGATAAATTGATTGTTTGGGACAAGTGAGCAGGAGCTAGCGCTGGGTCTGCCACCGGCTTCACGCGGAGGGGCAGCTCCCTCGGCATGCGCAGGCTGCTGCCCTGGAACACGCAGCTTGTGCAGACTCCACCGGCTAGGGCTCCTCTTGATGCAACCTCATCATGTTTTTGTGTATTTGACATCAGACAAACGTCACTGAGTATTTACCCCTCTCTGACCCCAGGAATATTTAAACACAGCTATATGGAACCCATTTCCACAGGAAAATGTGGAGAGCCAAAGCAGAAATTGTTCCAAGAGTCATTAAACAGATTTCTTCCAGCCCAATATCATGTCTCAGGTTTTAGCCCGCATGGAGTACCACGAAGAAATCATCTCTAATTTGTACAGTAAGTGAGCATTATGCGAGGAAAACTGGAGAACTCTTTCTTGGACAAAAATCTATAACAATTTTCATTCAATTTAATCGTGTTTTCTTTTTCATTCTCATGTTTGTGTTGCAATTGTAGACGAGTTAGAGAAACAAGCACATGGCATTGTTCACTCACTTCCTTGTTTTAGCAACTTTCTACATTATTCTGCCTCCTTAATACAGCCTGCTCCATATTTCATAGCTTTTTCGCTGCTCTTTTACTTCTGCTGCTCATTCAGCGAAACATAATTAAGTGGTCCACAACAAGATTACTGTAACAACTTTGAACACATCCTTGTGTAGAGGCATTTTAAAACTCTCTCTTCCAGTTTGCTTTGCTTTGGATTTGCCCTCCATGTATTTAATCTAGCATCAAAAAAGCCGTATTTCCTCCCTACAGCCCGCAATAACCCGCATCCTGCACACTTCAATTCAGCCCAGCCTCAGCGAGCTCATCTGTTTCAGAGAGACTGCGTTGCTGTCCCTAGTCAATGAGCAGACAGCAGGGTATGCACACTATTCCTGTTCCCACAAAGTATTCATCTTCTAATTTGACCCATTCACAGTATTTCTGTAACTTTTACAGCCTCTGTGTTTTCTCTACAGAGTTGGTCATGGTCTATTATTAAGTTTTTCATTAGAAATTAATTCCTAAACTAATAAAAGCTAGGAATTGTCAAAACATTTCATGCTACAATGTTTAAAATACAACACCAAAATGTAATTTCCTTCACAGTCTTCTTCCCACAAATGTCATTTCATTTCATGCCAGGATAAGCTTTTACCCATAACACGATCAAAATTTAAAACCAAGTGTTTTCAAGTTTAGGAAGTTGAATAATTCGATTAACGCGTTCCAAAAATGCTATTGAGGTTACAAAGGCCTTCAAGATTTCAATTCTCAGACATATAAGAAAAAAAAATTTAAATAAATCAGAGTACAGAAATCCTTTTTCCACTCTTACTGCCCCTCTGCTTCAAGTTTGCTCAACACCTCCACGTGTTTTCAGTATGCTCCTGCATGTTCAGAACAGGTTGCAGTCAGAATTTCACACAGATCTCCTGGATCTTACTTGATGCCAGATGTTTTCAGTCTTTCATCTTACGTTAGTGCGCTCAGGTGTAAAAATCCATCCTTCCATACAAGGTTCGCAGAGTCGTTTCCCCCTCTGGAGACCTTCTGCTTGGCACACAATTCCCAGTAAACTGTCAGATTTCTATTTTAACAACCCACATTAGGGTTTTGATTGACTGTCTGTGAAATGATGAAGCACAGAATGCAAAATCACGGGATGGAAGGGACCTCCAGAAAATGCCTAGGCCTTTCCCAAATCCAAACCGACTCTACCTAACCATTCCCAACAGAAATTTGCAAATCTAGCAAAAGATCTGTAATCTCTTCCACAGTAATATTCTTGACATCATCACTGTAAGAAAGACAGTCTTACTATCTGACCTGAATGCCTAACCTGATTTGTTTTTAGGGGTAACCCTGAGTAGTACAAATGTACTCACAAGCACTGGTGTTTGATTTCTTCCAAGCAGGGCCATGTGCTGTGTCTTGGTAGCAGTGTCCACGGGAACATGAGCACCAAGGAGCTACTGGGGGAGAGGCTGTAGGATGTTGCTCGAAGGGATTTGGTTCATGCACATCCGCACCCATGTTACGGGCTCACTAAAGTAAATGAAGAACACTTCAGACAAGTAAGAGTGATATGACAGGAATTATCTTCAGCAAATTCACACTTTCATAATGCTTCTAAGGCTTTTTATCACAGAAAGAACTTCATCTTCATGGCATTAAAAAACAACCAACTCTTCAACCATGGGATCATGAGAAAATGAAGTATGAGAGAATGACAAGGAGAAGAATGTGAGAAAATGCCTGATGACCAGGAAGCAAGCTGAAGACACAAATAAGCACGTCGGGGACTCGCAGGTATTTATATGGCAATACCTTCACACAGTTCAACAGATCACGTGCAGTTAGAAATGGTAACATTAAATCAGGCAGACTTGATACCTAAAAAACATCTTGCCTCTGAGAAATTTTGTCTAATATCATCCATTTAAGGTGATATATAGCATGGATAACAACAGCAGACAAAGCAGAATAAAGCTTGCAACAGTAGTATGTGTATGCGAAAGATATGCACCAAAAGGAAAGTGGGGTTTCCTGGCAAGTCTGACTTGTCAGTAAAATCCGGCGGCATTGACATGAAGATATCAGCTTGCAAAACAACACAAGAGTTAGAAAAGACTTGGACTGTATTCAGCGCTTACCTGTTTGAGGCTTCCCAAAGCTCAGCTTTCTAAGACAACAGGATAACATGGAGTCTGCTCTGAGAGCCAAAGAACAAACTAAAGCATCACTTTCTCAGAAGCGCGTGGGTGCTTCTGTTCTCAGTTCAACAGTCAGTGTCAGTGTAAGTATCCAGGTACAGGTCTCTCCTTGCCGGTGCCGAGACCCCCAGGGCTCCATCCCATGCCAGCTCCCGTGAGCAGCCAGCTCGTGGTCCCACCGCCCTCCCGCTACCCACACTCTCACTTCACAGCCCACCGCACACCCCTAGATGTTCTCTGCGGCCCCGCCTGAGACCCCAGCACTGCCGGGTGAGGATGTCAGGTATCACCAGGATGGTTAAACTTGGGCTCCTCAGCAGTTCTTTCATTGCTCTTTCCTGCTCCCACTTTAACCACTGCCCAGCTGCCCATGGGTCCATGAACCCAGCCTCACAGACACGTGCCTCCGTGTTGTCCCTTCCCATCTCTCCTCTCCCTACAACAGTGTCCTCATTTAAGCCCGCTGAAGACAGAGTGAGCTGTGCAGTCCTCAGAGCACCAAAGCCCAGACAGCCCAAATGCCCCTTGTGCCACCGTCTCTCCCCATCTCTGGAGCAGCCATCAGCTTTCATTTGTCATCTGACAGCTTTTACAGGGGCAGCACAAAGCCAGGAAGAAACAGGGACCCCTGACACTTCAGAATTTCCTAGAGAACATCCTCAGGGTGCTAGGCACATCAATAAGCGGAGCTAATGGAAGAGCCCTTGGGGTCACTGCAGCTTGCAGAGAGCTGCCTGCCAAGAAGCATTGCTCCACAGGGCACAGGAACCTTTGCTACCTTCAAACCACTCAGCTGCTGCTTTGACTTGAACAATTAATTCATTTCTAGAAGGGCACAACTATGTAAATACTTTGCAGCAGGACACATGTGATACAGCACCTTCGCTGCATTCTGTATTGCTTTGCATCTGAGAGGAGCCAGTGCTCTTTCGGGGGACAGCAAGTGCAAGCTCACACAGGAGCTCGTGTCAGTAGTGCTACACAGTCTCCACTGCTTTAACTGTCTTGCTATTGGTGATGGGGCTTGAGCAACACAAGGTACCTAACAGCGCACAGAGAATGGGGAAAAGAATTTTCCTCAGTCGCAAGTGAAGTTACTTCATTAACAAAGCACATACTGCGGGAGAAATACTTCAGAGGCATTCCCATTTTATATTGCCTGGCCCTTGAATGCCAGCCACTACAGGAGCAGCATACGTAATCCCCTGCTCCAGATCGCTGCTTCTGAGATGTGTTGGGGGTGGAGTCATCGACTTACGGAAATCAACAGAAGCACAGAATGTTTAACCATATGCCATAACCAGGAAATACAAAGCACTGGCTTTCCCAATTACCTTGTTAGTATTAGATGTATAATTATACAGCTCACCTGTGATGCTGGAATGAGCGCGATAAGCTTAGAAAATTACAGAAGAGAGTCACTGCTTATGGTTAATACAATCCAAATAAAAATTAAGAGAATGGTAAATTAAGAGAATGGAGTCCAAGAGGACTTTGTCTAAACACTGACACGGTAATGGTTTACTCCCAGCCCACCTTCTCCCTCTCTTAGGTGGGGAACGTCCATGGACAGGCACACACACTGCAGTATTCAACGCGGCACTGTGCAAGGTCTCTCCAAGTGTGGAATCCGAGGGACGTGCTGCAATCATTTGAAGATCTGAATGGCTGAATACTAAATAGGTTGTTTTTTTCAGAAATGCCTTACAGACAACAAACACAATGTTTGGCTTTTTAAAAACAAGTTTTCCCAACATTTTTCCAGGGTTCTTTACATAGGAAGAAGATTATTTATTCCATATTCTTTGTGCAGTCTGCCAGATAAGCATGATGTCTGACAGCAGAAATAGATCCTTTCAGCAATGATAAATTTATAATGGCATACAAGAGTTTTGACTGCTTGTGAAGTTTCCTAATTAATTCTTCTATAGAGTTCCACTAGCAACAACATTTATGTTTTGAGATAAAATGAAGCTCAGAGGAGTTACTGAACACTGTTCCTTTTTGCGGATCTTCTGTTTAATGTCTTGTATTGTTAATCTCTTTGCTTACAAGGGGGGGTATTGTTTATCACTCTGGTGACACAAACTGGCTTTACTATCAGAGGGAATAACCCTCAAGAAGGCTTACAGCTGCCAAATGGCCGCATACATTTTAGATACGTCCTGAGGCAGCAACCTAAAGGTTGTCATTAACCCCCACCCGCACCTTCTTTCAGGAAAATAACATCTCACGGATTTTCTTTATTCTCCTTTGAAATTGGCCTGGAGAATATTGTGGCTTTGATTCCACAGCAGATAGAGGTCTAGCACAGATGGAGCTGTGTGTAATTCCCGATACCACTGTATAAATCAAGACAATGAACATTTGGCCCATGGTATTTACAGGATGTCAGTGACCGAGTCGCACTCTGTCAGTAAAAGATCCAACACTGCCCTGCAACAAGGCTTGTTGTGGTGACTCCAGTAAAGCCTCTGCTACACTCTGAAAGTGCAAACCATCAGGATTCCAGTTTAAAATCTTATGCGTTTCTTTAATAGGCATTTTAAGCATTTAATCTGATCTGCAGAAATTGTGCCTGTCCTAACTTTGTCCCATAAGCCATGAAAATTGCACAGAAAAAGTGTCCCAATCACTTACTCAAGGAAATTCTAGCTAAGATTGACATACAAAAAAGATATTAATATCACGCACATTTAGCGGGAATTGTATCCTACAACGATCAAAGCTATTTTTGGTGTGAAGAGATTAAGAGCTTGACAAGTTTTTAGTGTTCAGCTGCAAGACAGAAAAAAAAGTATCCATGGCTGCTAATTCACAAGAGGATACCAAATGCAAAGACTTAACTCTGCAGTGACAAACGTATCTGAGGAGGTTGCTGTTGAAAACGAAATGATCAGACTAACATGGCCTTGCTGAAGGGCTACAATTCTTCTTTAAGCTTTCAGCAATTTGAGCAGTTCCAACCCCAGCTCTATCAAATTAAAACTTGGAAAACAAATCCTGAACCCATCAGCAATGTCACGTGTCAGTAAGCATTTGTCTATGGACTACTCCACCTTACTTCTCAAAGCTCAGTCTCCTTCCAGCAAAGTAATTGGGTTAAAATACATAAGCAAACAAAGTTTGCAGATTTAAACTGGCTGAGCACTATGGCCTGACCCAAGCTACACTGAGACCAGACTTCCCATGGACTTTAATGGAGGCACTATGGGACCAGACAGCCCCTCTTCTCCGGCTCCCAGAAATGGCTCTGGGATCTGGAGCCAGCTTGAAGAGCGGGAAACAACTCCAAACACAGAGCACGGGGAGGCAGCAAGGTCTTGGGGAGAAGGTTAGCAACTTCTTGATCCGTTTGGGGTTTTCCCTTTTATCTTTGATGATCGGATTTAAACGCGACCTGGGAGGGTTTCATCAGAAACCGGTACAGATAAAACTGGTATTGGGCAATGCCAGCAACAAACACCGATGGCCCAGGGAAGAGCACGGCAGAGAAAACACGTGGTAATACAACCCCTGGATACCCATCCAGAGTTCAGCAGTCTACGGCCAAGCCTCCTTGAACCAGAAATTATGTGTTTAAAGGAAGAAAAACGAGAAGGGAACTGTCCTACCCATTTTGAAACCCATCTGAAATTTTAGCATCCGCAAGTGTAGCGCAGGAAGTGTAAACTCGGAAAGTTTAAGAGCAGAAAAGTGAATAGCTGAAGTCTCAGGAAAATTGTTCAATGACCTCTAATGCTAAATTTACATGTCCACATTCTCCCTAAAAGTTTTTTTTTAAAATGCAGCAATTTGATGACTGAATCAATGAACACAGAGATGAAATCCAGCAGAATGCCGTGTCATATAAGACAATGATGCAAATATCAAGATATCATCCTTTTTTATACTATTTTATTCTCATTGCCTATGCTATTCAACCTGCTTGACCCAACCTACAAAATCTGCCTAAAATATCTGTATACATTTACATAAAAGAAGTCAAGGAAAAGCCAATACAAGAAAACCAAAATGACCTGCAAGTAGTGTAGCTAATTGTCAACTAGCAGCCTGCGATTTTTCGGGGTTTTTTTGGGGGGTGTTTTTTTTTTTTTTTTTTTTTTTCTTTCTTTCTTTGTGGAGTTTTTCTTCCATCAAAAACAATGAGGTCAGTTCCAAACATTTTCCGCTACTGTATGAAAGAACGGCAGAGCTAATATAGATTTATTTTGCCATTTTTGCACCACAGTTATCCAGTTCCTTCTGGTTACGATGTCCTTTAATATTTCTAGTTGTCTCACGTTCTTCCCCTAGCAATAATACTGTTATCTGCTTAGCATATCCCCTAAGTACCAGCCAGGCAAGTGCTGCATTTCCTATAAATGATCCCAAGCCACATGTATGCACTGACCAGCTGGATGTACATGTTTACTTATTAACCTGCTGGAGAGTGCTCCAAGCCATTTAAATATTGCAAGGAATTAAAAAAAAAAAAAAATTCTTTGCCCAAGAAACTGTAATCTTCAGATAAAAAATAGAGAGGAGGTAAAGAAAGGCATCTTCTAATGAGGGAGGTAATGAAGACAATCATCAGGTGCCTGATAATGGCATGGGTAGCATTTATCCCTCTCTTGTCCTTAGGCAAAGGACTAAAGTCCACCACTTTCTTTCACATCCTCCATCAAACTTCTCACTAAAATGAACAGAAGCGAGATGCTCGGCAGGGGAATATCTTAGATCTGGCAAAGCCAACCTCAGGCATCAGTCTCATCTCCCACCTTCTAGCAAGTTGTCTGAATCTGGACTGAAGGAAGTGTGTCCATCCACACCTGTTACCTGCTGAAGCACTGAGGCTTCAGATGTGCAGACCAGCAAGCTGCTCCTTGCATCTGCTGTACCCTCAAAAAGTATTTTGATAGGGAACACCAGGGTAGGTTTGTTCCTGCTCTGCTCCTATACTACACTGTATAAAAAGCGAAAGATTTCATTAAAGCCTGCATAGGATTTGTCATCAGTAATCTTCCTTGGATCATTAGAAATCTATTTCTGCAAGAGTAATAATAAAACTCCAAAGCACTGGGAACTCTTCTGGGACGAGACTGTGCCTGACCCTGCTCGATGCAGCCAGTCCTGAGAGCAGGCAGTGAACGAGCAGCGTCTGCAAATGGGCCAAAGCAGGGTATTTAAGTCACACTGGGTTTTGTAGTTCTGCCGCAGCTCCCATTCTTATGGGCTTAAACCAGGTCTCCTGGGCAGCACATGTCAGATCTGCTCAGCCCAGGCCTGCGCAGGGAAGGAGATATTGCCCGGGCTGCAGCGGTACTTAGGCAGGAGGGATGCACCTCTCTTTCCCAGGCCAGGGACTGTTCCCAAGCACAGCTCACGTTTCCAGCCTGAGAAAGAAGTCCAGTTTCACACCGCTCTGAAGATTAGACTTGCTTTGATACCTACACTCTGCTGAAGTCTCTTGTACCTGATGCGCACAGCGAGGCCAGCAGCACCTCCTCACTGTAAAGGAGACACAATATTTCCTAAAGCTGTTCAAGACCCATTCACCAGTGGTACTTCAGATGGGAGAAGCCCAAGACACCTCGCCACAGAACCACCCCACTGATGGCAGAGCGTCCTTGGGAAGCTACTTCAGGCTTGTCCTTCACTTTCCTTGTGCCGCAGAAGTCGAACATTACTCACATTTCTTTGTACAGTGAGATCCCTAGGCAGAAAACATTTTACAGGTGGGAACCATATTATGCAGACACACGTCTTTACCTGCCATCTTTCATTTATAAACTGAAATGCATTTGCTGTTAACCAGCTTTCTTTAAATTGAGATTGTCCCATTAGCTTTCCTGCCTGCTCAAGACTCATCAGCAGTGTTTATAATACAAGCGCAATTTGAAGGATTTGTCTCATCTTGTTAAGTTGCTTGGAAAATGGGAGCAGAGGAGATGAGACTAATTGAATGGTTATAAAGGGGGAATAGGGTTTGCTTTTCAACACAGGAGACGTAACAGGCATTTGCTGCAACAACAAAAAAAACCAACAGAGAAAAACAGTAGAACTATTTCAAACTCTGCTTTCCCTAACAAAGCAGTTACAACACCAAACTGTAATATAAGCTCACATTAGTCCTTCTTACAACTCCTAATGCTTTTCTGTGACAAGAGCGTCAAAAATACCGCCCATGAGCCAGACTGATCCTTCCAAGTACTTTAATCTGGTCTGCAAAGTCCACGGAGTGTTGTAATCCGGATCCGGCCTGCCAGTCAGCTCTGGGGTCTCTGTCCTTGTGCAGCTTCACCGGGAAGAACACAAGCAAGTGGGAGCCGGGGGAGGACCAGGGCGTATTGGAAGCGGGTGAGTACCTGCTGGAGCAGAGGCAGAGCACCACAGCATCGTCCCTGCACGGCACCCGGATGCGTGGGGGGGTTCTCCCGAAGCAGCCCTGCTGCCCAGCATCCCCCATCCCCTGGGGAGGAGTAGGGGCAGCTCACCTGGGTTATATGGCAGCCCAGCCTCCTTACCCCATGCAGCTTTACTGTGGAACAAATGACAAGGAAACCATTAAAAAGTAGAAACACCAGTGCTTTAACCAACCTCCTCACTTGATACAGGTTTCACTACTCCTAATTTCAGAGCTGCATGAACAAACATATGGCAGCAAAAGCTGTGCTATGCAACAACATAATCACTGCAGGAATCAGCATATCCACCCTTGAAAGGGTGTCACTTCACGATGTTAATTGCCACTGGTACTTCTCTAAATTAGCAGACTATTAATAGATGACTGCTGGAGATAGTTACACTGGAAAAGCTTTGAGAGAAATCCTTGTGCATACCAGCTATTTAAAGAGTCAGCATTCCCACTTCAGACACCTAAATTTGTGATTTCTCACATGGTCTCAGCAGATCTAGGACCACGGTGCTGCTGAACCAGCAAGCCTGCCCTCCCTCTTCTACCTCTTCCCTTGCTTGGGGCTGAGCGACCACTGAAAATGAACCCACTGGTTTATTCTCAGCCTGAGCACTGAGCTGCCCTGACACACTGCAGAATAATCCGGTCACTAAAGCCACACTAGGAGCAATGGCCAGCACAGAGCTGTACTGGACTGGCCCCTTCCACCACAGCATGTATTTAGACCGGCTTCAGCTGCCTGGTCAATCCTGCTCCGAGTTAGGAGCTGACATGGGACCACGCATGTATCTCTCCCTAAGAGAGTAAAGCATTGGTGGAAACAGAGCTCGAAACCATCGCTCTCCTTGCAGGTCGAGGCTCAGCATGCATGTCCAAAACACAGCAGAAAGTTTCTGGATCCAGTAATGCCACGTTTCTACTTCCCCACGTGCTTAGGCAACATTGTTCAACCTTTCCTCCCCCCTCTCATTTAGAAGATGTAAAGCTAGGATTGAAAAGAAAGGCAGAAGTAACTGAAGTCATCTGACTTTATCAGCCCTTGATTTCATAAAATATGTCAGAGAGAGTGGGTTATAACTAACAATAGGTCTTTTTTCCTTTTTTTTTTTTTTTTTTTTTTCCCCCAAGAGGTCTCAGGAGACGTCATTTGGAGGTGGTTAAAAGAAATAAACTAGGTTGTCTCTCCATGGGCAAAGTAGGAAAAGTAGGTTTTCAAGTGGGGGTGCTGCAAAAAGAACAAAGGCAGAAGATGTGCTGAATCACCACAGTCTCTCCACCGCACTCCAACAGCTCTAATTCTCCTGAATTCGCAGCACTCAGCAATCCAGCAACAGTGCTGCCGAGAGGAACTGGAACCACCACCACAGCAATCCAACACAAGCAACTCCATTGCAAACCAGCTCTTCCAGATGACATCTACCGCTCTCATTCAGCCCCATATAAATTTGTTGGCGTGCAATAATAATGATGACATGCATCTGCTGAAAGTCGACACAGGGGCCTTTCTACTGATGGAGTCAAATGATTAATTCCACGATAATCACTGTGGGGAGTCACTTGAGAGATACATCAATCAATGGAAAGCTCTGTGGTCAGCATTTTAAGGAAGACACAAAATTAATACAAATAACAAGCACAGTCAGGAAAACAACTGTGATGGGGAGAGAAGAAAACAGAGGAACTAAAGAGAGATATTTGCCGTTACTTAAAAGTAGGTCCCACATTAGGTATCGGCCATGCACTGCTTTCTGCAAGCCAGCAAGGGACTGCCCAAGCTACCATCCAGCCCAACAACCTGAGTTATTCTCTCTACAGACTTCACAATCGGTACAAAAACCAGGAGTGACAAACACATCCAGTTTATTTGGCTAACCATCAGGATTAGGAGAAGGGTTTGTATTGCAATACTTAAAGACATATTTGACCTCCATTTGGCCATAGAACGAGATGCATCAAGGATCTTTGTGATTTTTTTTTTTTCTTTAAGGAGCATGATATAGGTGATTAATTCCTCTTTTTTTGAGAGGAGAAGGAAGCCTTGCATGCACCTTGAGCAAGCACCCACATAGCGAAGTTTATAATTTTTGGAAATAATCACCGCTAATCTCTTGCACTTTATTAAGAACTTGGTCTTGCAAGCTGCCAGCAGACCTTAAGTTCCCTTGGCTCCAGGAGTACAGGTTTACGCTCAGCCCCACACAAGTTCAGAATTGTAATTACCAAACAGAAGTAACACACATGTAATACACTTCTTAAAGCAATCACGCAAGAGAACTCATTCCTGGGAATTACCAGATTTACCTAGCAAGGGTGTCAGATTTGGGCCTCCCAGCCCAAACTCAGACGGAAGACACAATTCTTCTCAACTTTGCACCCTTTCACGGCTGTGACCGCTACCTGTGTCCAGCCACATCCACGTGGCCACGCAGCTGCTAGTGCTCGCATTTCCCACACTGGAACCAGTGCAGGCACACTAAGGATGACTTTAACCAAGTTGGATAACGACGGCAAGAAGTTCAGCCTCGCCTTTGTAAGGATTTTCAGGACTTCAATGCAGATTCTCTGTTCCAGCTTGAAACATCTGAGCCGAATACCTAATTTAGGAGAGCAGTCATTTTGCACTCCCTCAATAGTAAATGCAGATAGGCAGACACCTCCAGAAAATTAGCAGATTGGGGACTGAGTCATACTCCGGGGGTATTTGTCTCTCCGGCAACAGAAAGGAAGCCGAGGGTTTCACTCCTAACCGGCACGGCAGCGACTACCTCAGCCATACCTCCAGGAAGGCAGGGCAGGCGCAGGCTGCGATGCAGAGGGTCGAGATGAACTCGCCCCGCAGCAGGCAGGCACTCAGCCGTTCCCGGGATTTAACCGCCATTGGTATCCCAGATACCGGCATCAGCCTGTCCTGGATGGGTCTGTCCCAACCAGGGGAGGCTTTCTCAAAGATGCAAACAGCATGACAAGCGATGTGTTCATTATATCCCTGTGATGGAGCTTCAGGGACAATTAAGCAGACTGCAAAACAGGGAAATTACTTTGTGAGAAATCCTTAATTGTTTTTATTTCCTACCTTCAGCACACTTACATTTGTTTTCTCAGTATTTTATTTGCCTGTTTTATGGGGTTTTGCAAAAATTATTGTACATGGGAAATGAGGCAGCTGTGAGCAGCGATAAGGGAATCCAGCTTTATCTTAAGGCACCATTCCCAACACGGCAGAGAATGGCTTTTACTCTTCCGTCATGTTTGTGAAGAAAAAGTTGAATTCTGCTTTTCAGCTCTCCACAGGGAGGTTTCCACCAAAGACTGCCAAGACCCAGCCAAAACCTGAAAAACATCTACTCGCCTTTGCAGCCAGACACACTGCCGGGGGATCCTTGTGCCATGGTTACTGCGATTTTCAGTGATGGGAAAATACCAGTATTCACTTGTCCTGTTCCCTTTTTTTTTTTTGCTGCTGCTGTTTAATACAGAAAACACTTTTTTATGTTACTACAGCAGGGTCATTCCCAAAACATTCGTCTGATCACACATAGATACCAGACACCTGAAGAATTTTTACAGACTCCAAGTCATGTTGGTGATCTGCTACTGATTTTAAACGAGTCAACAGGTCCCCAAGGAATGCTACACCTTACAAAGTAGCACCAAAAAAACCAAACGAGGCAACCACCAGAGGCCAAGGTAAGCACACTATTCCTGCTATAAATCCCTATCCCAGCTCCACCAGGACTCAATTTTTATACTTTCACAGACCTTCACTCGCAAGAATAACAACCCCCCCAGGAGAAGAAAATTGGTTCTCTTCTTAAATATCTTTGTACAGTACCAAAGGCAGTATTTTCTTTTCTAGAAGGCAAAAATCAGATAATACCGTGTTTGGTGTCTCTCACACATTTACCACCTCCTCCCCAGTCACTGTTCAGACGGGTGTGAGCATGTCCAGTAGCCTGTGCCTGCCAGGTATGGACGTGCAGAAGACAGTATTTTCATGATGGGTTGAATAAAAATCCTCTCATGCCACACAGCCAGCAACTTGCCACAGAAGAAAAGCCACTTTTTACAGAACCTCCTGCTTCTCGTTTAAATGAGCTACCACTACAGAGCCACGGCAGTGGTGGAGGCATAGATCACAAATAATTAATAAGACATCACAAATAATTGGTGATGCAGAAAAACAGTAGCAGAAGTCCAGGGGGATCTGAAGTACTGCTAACAAAGCAATATACTTTGTGATTCAGCAAGAAGGAATTAATGACTTCAAGCCTGAAACAGAAATGTGGTCAGCTGGCACTAAGAAAAGTTTGATCCTCCTTTTTGTATAATGGCAAATGCTCTATAAATGCTCAAAGATGCCAATAACATAAAAATTTGCTACGTGATTCAGTAGAGAAAACAAATTGTAAAATTTTTGTGAATTTTACAGAAAAATTTATACATTATTTTGCAAATAGATTCCCACCTAGTGCCAGGCTTCCATTCACAGAAGCAGTCTAGCCAAACTCAAGGCATTTGTAAGAGACCATGGCTATGTAAGCAATGGAAACCAGAGACAATTATTTGCCCTGTACACAGGAACTCGGCCCCTTTGTTGAGGCTTTTACATACTACAATGATACAAATAGGAAACAATAACAATAGACCCAGCTTGACTTAAGAAAATTCTGTTTTCTTAGCTTTTATTCTTCAGTAACTAACCAAAGTGTTACAACGACAACCTTACAACGACAACCTTCATCTTCACATTTCCAGTTTTGGAAAATTCATAACTATACTACTATGTTAAACACTATTTTCCATTTAGTATTTCCAGAAGATGTATAATAGATTTGTAGCATCATTTAGTAAATAAATTCATTATGCTTTTCTTTAAACTGTACTAAGGCGAAGGCGGAACCTTTCTCTATTATTGATTCTTGTGGGCAGTCTAGCATGAAATTTTTGATGTAGTTTTTTTGAGGATTAAAAGTTGAGCATGAAAATGTATTATTGATTGTGCACTGCAAAGTACAGTATACTGCTCATCCAACTCATACATCATTGATTAAAACACTCCAGAGTTCTAACCTTTCACTCCGTCGCTCTAAGGTAATTTTTTTCTGGAGGATGTCAAGGTATTGTGCTTACAGATTGTACTTCCCAGGGAGTTTGGAAAACTCTTGGAGCAGCTACCAGAGTTGTTCAGAAATGCTTTGTTAATCTTAGAGTTCATAAATTCAAAGAAGGGACTAGTTGGGGCAGAAAGAGACCTTGCATCTCACTGGCTAGTTATGCGGAGGATGTAGCTGGTGGAGCACCCAGTCCATATTAGGCAACAGAAACTTCATAACTGGTTAGGGGCACAGGTGTCAAACACGGGTCTGCGAATACCAGTCTGCACGCTAAATACCAAAGCAAAAGTTGCCTGACTTTGCCACTGCTATGCCTGGAACAAGAGTAGAACAAAAAGAGGATTTATGGCTCAGGAAGTATCTCTGGAGTCAGCACTTCAAAGGGTTTTCCCAAAGTCTGGCGCATGTTATGCACCAGAAATTTGTCAGAGCTGAAACTGAGAGTATGATGGACACAAATGAGGTCAGATTCTGTGTTGCCTCCACGGTGCTGGATTCTTATACCCTACGGATTTGTCTTCCGAGCCGTGGTTAGATTTTGCAGACTGCATTTATCTCCTTTACAGAAGTCCTTCAAATAAACTACATGTATTTATTACTTTTGCTACAAGGAAATAAAATACTGGATGATGAAATTTGAAACATAGAGTTACTTCAGAGAATCCCTTCCTGAACTGGTCTGAGGCTCAGAAGAGGAAGTGGACCGGAATGTGACCTTCCTGTCCTGTGATCCGTAAGCAGAAAATGCATCTTCTATCCATAGAAAATAAGTGAAGATGTATTTAACAAAAACTCCTTTCCACAATGATTAACACTTTACTCATAGAAATCCTACTGGAATATTCTAGTCTGCCATCAGAATAAAATCTAGCTCTACCTAAGGACAGAAGTGACAAAAATGGCATCACCAGCATGACGGCTACTTGATGGATTTCACAGAATGATTAATCTAATGAAAAAACCTGAACATTGCAAAATTGATGAAGTTGTCTCTTTGAGTGTATCAATTCACAGACGTCTCTAAATAACCCAGGCTAGCAGCCCACTCACAAAAAGACTATAGAATATTTGTCATCATGTATTTCATGAATGCTGTGAGCATTTTAAAATAAACTGAAAACCATTCTTTCTAATTCATTTGCCTTAGTAAGAATTCAAAGATAGGTCTACCATAAAAACCAAGTTAGAAAAATGCTGCTTTTAAAATGTCTTTTTTCTTCATTCGGCATCATGACTTTCACGTTGGTGGAGCAGTGCCAAGATGAAGGACCAGAAAAACAAAGCAGTTTCCCAAGTACCAGGCCAGCACCACAGATCATCTCCTCACAGACTCGTCAGTGAGGCTTGACTTGCATCTTCAGAAAAGATTACTTCGATGCAGGGCCAAACAGCAAACTACTCTGCAGGTGTAGTATAAAGTAAAATTAGAAAATTCATTGAAATTAATCAACTCCGTGGCCTGGCTGCAGAGCTATCATAATCAATTGTGTATCTGGTAGCGATGCTGGAGCGAGTGCTCTGGCATCCAGTGATCATTCCTCTCTGCTTAGCACTGATGCGGCACGTCTGGAGTTCTGGGCCCAGTTCTGGGCTCCCCAGTACAAGAGAGACAGGGGCATACTGGAGCAAATGGCCACTAAGGTAATGAAGGGAGTGTGGCACCTCTTGTATGAAGAAAGTCTGAGAGAGCTGGGACGGCTCAGCCTGGAGGGTCTCACTAATGCACAAAAAGGGCTGCTGTGGAGTGTAAAGATGACTAAGCCAGACTCCGCTTGCTGGCACCCAGCGAGGGGACGAGAAGCAACAGGCACAAGCTGAAACACAGGAGGTTCTGCTTAAACATGAGAAAAAAAAACAAAACCCTTTTCACTGTGGAGGTTATCAAAGACTGGAGTGGGTTGCCCAGAGGGGTATTGGAGTCTCCATTCCTGGAGATGCTCAAAACCTGACTGGACCTTGCCCTGAGCAGCCTGCCTCAGCCACTCCTAGACAATCTCCCAAGATCCCTTCCAGCCGCAACCTTTTTGTTATCCTGCGATGTCGCAGTTCAAGCAAGCAGTGCTGAAGACGCCGAGACAGGCAGAATGGAAAGACAGGGGCAAAAGGAGCAGCAGACAATGAAAACAAAACACTTCCAAGTCCATTCCTTCCTTTACACTGACCTAAAGCAGGGCAGCCCCAGCAAGCGCTGGGCAGCTGCACTGCTGCAGCAAGAGGAGCAGATGCGAGCTCCGAAAGCTTCACCAGCTCTTGGGGCAGCACATTAATACCTGTGCTGACTGATCTGCAATTCCTGCTTGCTTCAAGGACCAGGTACCCAAACACCTGCTTTCCCTTAGACTCCATGTCTGTAGACGTGCCCGGAGAGGCAGTGGAGGCACCTGAACAGAAACTCAGTGATCCAAGGTGTGGGCAACCCTCCCGCCTACCGCAGGCATAGTCCAGCTGTGAGAGGCTGCATTAAACGCTGAGTGCAGAGGCACTGAGGAGGTTACTGTCTCATCCAGCCAGTTATCACTGTTCTTTTTCCACGTCTTCGGCTTTCACTTCTTTTTGCCCAAAATCATGCTTAAAGGTTGCCTCTGCGTCCTGCTTGGAAGCACACCCTTGCACTGCAACCCGGGACATCCGTGACCGCTGCTGCTGGGCTCTGACCAAGCGCCTGTTGGAAAGTCAGGAGGGAACTTTGCCAGCTGGCGATCGGGACTGGCCTTTCACCCCTCCAATTCTCGCACGACAGAGGCACTGCCATGTTAGCAGCAGCAGCGTGGCGTGGGCTGCCGTAAGGCAGGAAAGAACGCCGTCGCTCCCAGCTCGCAGCCTGAGGTAGCAGAAACCTGTGTGGGACAACTGCCAGAGACAGGCAACAGCGGGGCTGCTCTGGCAGCTCTGCGAAGGGGGAGACCCAAGACCTTGCCGTCAGGAGATTCGTCTGTGCTGGCTGCCTCTGCCTCCCAAGCCCCGTACGCACACATGGAGGCAGCAGAGGAAGGGCAAAGGGGAGCCTTCGCACACTACTTGCTGAAATTGGCTTTTAACCTCACCGGAAGAAAGATGAGGAGCTACTGGAGAAAGTCCAGTAGAGGGCTACGAGGATGGTGAGGGGACTGGAGCATCTCTCCTATGAGGATAGGCTGAGGGAGCTGGGCTTGTTCAGCCTGAAGAAGAGAAGGCTGAGAGGGGACCCTATAAATGTTTATAAATATCTGCAGGGTGGGTGTCAGGAGGATGGCGCCAGACT
>Ga0181612_143161_pt1 | contig 19565 bp, 8 predicted proteins | sample HoacroProtozoa21_FD_119630 | JGI IMG/M metagenome (GOLD analysis project Ga0181612, IMG submission 119630) | Hoatzin crop microbial communities from Cojedes, Venezuel. Combined Assembly of Gp0051906, Gp0051904, Gp0051908 | reverse complement strand
TGGCTAAGACGCAGCTAGACTCTTGCAAGATAGGCTCAGGGATGAGGAGTTTAACTCCTCGCTAGGAGTAAACACAAACAAGTGACAAAAGACAAAGCAGAACACTGATGTGGTCTCTCCTAGGGCACACGATGTGGGAAGTATCATACAGAGCAGTGGGCCCACTAAGGTTCTGTTTAGCATGGCTCTTGGTCATATAAACTCATATAAGGTGTGTACACACACCAGTGTGGGTTCTTAAATCCAGCCTTCATCTTCCATATACTTGAACTACAACAGTTCATTTGGAAAGAATGTGGAATAAGAGTTTTCAGAGCATGTATAGAAAGGAAATAACATTTGTGACAGACGCCACAGGAAGAACTGCAAGACTCAGATACAGTCTGAACAAAGGACCAGGGTGAGAGGTCTGATCAAAAGCACAGGATTGGAGGAATGGAGAGAGGCAGACACTTCTATAGAGCCGTCCATCACCCCAGTCCCCCTCAGAAACTGTTTTCAAATGGGATTAATAGCCTTTCAGAGGGACTTTGGGACTTTTTTTTGTGATGTACAGAGAGTGCTTAGACAGCTAATCTAGACTCGAAATCTAAACTTCAGACTGCGACATTTAAGTGAGATGAGTTTTAGGATTAACAAGGACATTTTATCAAAAGAGCCAAGCAACTTTGACTGGTGTATTTCCCCAGTCAGAGCTGATATTTCCAGTCCAGCCACCACCAACCACCAGTACAGATATTCCATTTGTATCTCAGAACACAGCTAGTTATGAAACAAAACTGTGTAAAAGTGAAATCTTTGTAGAAAGGAAGCATGAGAATACTTTCATCATTTCAATGCCAGTGAGCCTGCAATGAATTACAATTTCACCATGTGGCATTAATCTCAGGGCCAAATCTTCAGAATGAGAGTTTGTGCTAATATAAGAGTAATGATATTTATATATTGCATCTACTGTCAATAGATCAGATGTATCAGCAAACCACTTCTACAGTATTCTCTTGTTTAAGTGCCACCAAATAGTATATTACATGACTAACCAAAACACAAAAAAACAGAAGTTTTCCAAAATCTGGTGTTCACAATGGTGTTAAACAGAAGAAATTATCCATTTTCCATGGATAATTTCCTAGCAACTTGAAAAGTCTTGAAAAATATTCTTAATGTGTTCAGTAGGACATTAATACAGAAATCAATAGCTCCCATTGAAAAGATAAAAACAACTACAGAGAAAAGCAATTTTCAAATACAGCAATTGTTACAAACATAGGCTTTTTCAAAATAAGACAAACATTATCATAGAACATTAAAAAATGAAGCCATTCACAAACAACTCACCCTGAGTCAGTCTTGCAAAGTTCTAATTGCCCACTTGCCCAGGGTGAGAAATTCTTTTGATGAGCAAATAAATTATCATTAGTCTTATCCGTTATCATCAATCATTATGGTAAAAGCTGATAAATATATTTATGCCTAGGCTGGTACATTTTCATGTCAACTTTACAACACAGGTTCAAATTAAGTTACAAGTCAGGGCACAAATACGTCAAAATCAACTGTATAAATTTCTTCATGTGCATGCTGATATGTAACACCCTTACAATTTTTAATGTAATAGGAAGCAACCCCTCTCAGTGTTTTTAGAGGTAATAAAAATGATTGTGTGTCACAAGGTCCATAAGTGAACATTTAACCAAAAAGACCCACATAACATGGCTGGACTTTGTTTTCATTCATTGAAAACTATTCCAAAATACTAAATATTTAAATAGAACTGCAAAGCATAACGCAGGTAAAAGAGCTGAACAGACTTTTGAAAGAAGAGTTCCAGCTTTGTGCAAATGAGTCTAATTTATTCCTTGGCTGACTGGCAACAAATAAAGACTGAAGAGCCTCCTACAGCAGGGCTGGTCTTGCAAAGAACGACTAGATTTAAGAAAGCATATGCTGTTTCTGAATGCGAGTGTCAACCATAACAAATCACCATTACCAGGTACACAGTATCTTACTGGAGCTGCTCTTAGCCAAAAAAAAACAAACCAAAAAAACCCAAACAAACAAAAAGCCAAAACAACACACACAAACATCATTTTTCTTCTGAAAAACTTCAGTATTTTCTCAAGAATGAGAATGAAATTTCTCTAACAGCGTGCAAATGTTGATACACTGGTAAGATAGGTAGCGCTGTTAATTACTGAGTTCTAATTCTCTTACTTCAACCAGCTTTGCAGTTGCCTACAACTTTTACAAAGTTCAAACATTGTGTTTAAATGGGGTGACTTCTTTTGCCAATTGCCTGACTAGAATTAACATGTCTTGAAAACCGTAGGCAAAATATTTCAAATGCTCCTGTGGAAGAGGCTAGAGAGGTACAGTGAAGTCCTAGGAAAATATTCAGTGATTTCTCCTTTGATATTCCCTAACACAACAAGGTGGTAAGGTTGGAGACACAAAGAATCCTTCATTCAGAGATACATCTTTTGCCAAGCCCATTAAAAGCTACCCCAAACTGGGCAAGTCATAGCTGTAAAAATCACAGTTCCAATAGGATCAACAAGAAAAAAGCTGAAATCATACTCTAGCCATGCACAAGACCTCTTCTGCAGGGTGCTCTAGCACATTGAGGGTAATGTGCAATAATCCAGGTCCAAGCACTGTTGCCCAGAAAAAGAGAACGTTCTTTTCTTGCACTTTCTGTGCCCCCTCTTGTGTGTACAGGCAGCACAGAGGAGGAAGCTTCACAGGCTGAACACCCATAAAACATGAACTGAACTTGATAACAGAAGCAGTAATTTAAGACAAGAAGCTGCAGCAGTACAACCAGGAGAGGAAATTAGTGGGTGATAACCTGGAAGACAGATATTGGATGAGAACTGAGGTGAGGATATTAGGTGTGGATGAGCAGTGAGACCTCAACTGGAAATCCACGAGCAACAGAGATATTGAAAGAAGATAGAAGAGGCCATAATCCATGATGGGAAGTGGAACCACCTGGGCAAACAAATGTCATTAGCAAGAGACAATGTTGCTATAGGTTGGGAGAAGGAACTGTACATAAGACAGGAGATATGAGGTTGGTGCGGATTGAATGGCATTGGCTAAAAACAGAAACTAAATCTTAGACAATGATGCATATGAGAGAGAGAGACTATAAGTGGGTCTACAAAGGGATTGGTACACGGATGAAGAGCAAGACAAATGACTAAGATGAACAAGGCCCCTGGAACTGGTAAGAGGACGGATATAGGTATGGGGAAGATGGGTATGGTATTGTAATGTCTTACATACAAAGCAGTAAGGCTATTGCTGAAGTGTTAAAAAAAAAAAAAAAAAAAGAGAGAGAAAATTATACTGGCCAATGCAAAACGTTCTTCCAGTTTAGGAAAAAATTAATTCTATTTTTAGCCTATCCAGTCCAGACCTCTAGACAGGTGCCAATACAAGCTACTTCAAAGAAACATAAATAAAATGCTGGAGAAGGAATCTAACACAATAAATATGTGTTCTTACTTGCTACTGATTAAAAATTACTATATTCTCATCTTCAAGAGCTTGTAGTCCTTCAAGCTTCATTCCCATTCTATTCATACAATGACACATTTTTATTTTTGGCATTTGCCTAGGATAGGCTTTCTATTCATATATGTACTTTATCTCCGAAAGGCACGTAGTCTGGGTTTGGTGAATGACTTCGCAGAATCTCCAGGCCTATCACTTCATCTTGACAATGCTTGATAGTATATGTAATTGTGGGTTTCTTTCCTGAAAGAAGCCTTTTTCTTTATTTTACTGGAAGAAAAACAATTTAAACAAGTGTTTATAAAGAGTTTATAATAGAGATAAGCTCTAGATTTATGTTTCAATAGATTGACATTCTTGGCAGCTACACGTAAGTGGAGCCATCCTGCAATACATTTAGATGCAGTGGCCAACAGAAGAGGCCTAGTGCAATGGAACAACCAGAGCAGCTGAAGAATTTCATATATTTATAGATTAAAGGCCTGAGGGGATCACTGTAATGATCTAATCTAACCTTTTGTATAATAAAGGCGCGTACTAATTCTTTTTTGAATTAAAGTATATATTTTAGGGCGAAAACTTCCATCAGTCGCCAGTGATGGAGAATGAACCAGCCTATGGTAAATCATTCCAACACTAATTAACCTAACAGTTATAAGTAATTTCTAGTCTGAATTCACCTCAGATTCAATTTCCAGTCATTCTATTTACACTTTTATTTACTGAGCTGAAAAGTTCATTATCAAAGCTTTGTTTTCTAATCTTTTACTCATTCTTGTGGCTCTTCTCTAGAGCATTTCCAGTTTATCCAAACCCTTCTTGACTTCTTATTCAGTTCATAAAGCCACCTGATTTAACCCTGTTTTTTATCACGGCCTTTTCATCCTATACCAAAGTTTCCCCATCTAGATGGACATGAACACCTGTCCTTTCCATTATTTATTACTTGCCCAATTTGTCACCATGATCTTAATCTGTGTTTTATGTTTTCTTTCAAATCATCATAATGATGTTAAACTCTACAGATCTAAGTGCTCAAAAATTACCTACCATTGGCAAAAGCTGTTCTTTGCTGAAGTCATTCAGACATTAATTGATTTACATAAAGAAAAAAAACTGATGGAAGTTCTATATCCAAAGCTTCAAGTACTACTTCCAGTGAGTAACCTGCATCTCAGTAAAAATTTCCTCGGAGAAAAGTATCTTCAGATTCAGACATCAATTCCAAAGAAGATGAGGGTATTTTCTTCTTCAAAAAAAAAATAAAAACCACCCAAGCAGTAACACTTGATTTCAAACCTATCAAGCTTTACTTGATCATCATCTGTGTGGCTACTACGGTACAATATGTAATAATAACTGCAGCTTTACAGAGATTATATTAATATTATATTTGCAAACATACCAAAAGATTTAGCAGTCTGATATAAAGTCTAAACACTTTAAATTAGTTTCATGATTTCATTTACTTTTAGCATGAAATTTGGTGATCTTAAGATATAATTCTGACCCTGGTCTCTCTAGACAGATTTTTTGATAAATACATATTGGCCGTTGACTATTCTTTCTTATTCCCTGCCAACTTGATGATTCAGATACCTTTTTTCACATTGTTTCCATTCTTCTATAGACTTAAATGAATAAAAACAGAAGACAATCTCATAGGAATTGTGGCATTTTCATTCCTCTGTATCAAATCTAGTTATTTTGGCTGACGCAGTGCAGAGATCTTACTTCTTTACCCCTTATTTTCTTCTGTCTCCATAAAAGCAGATACTATATTAATAAGACAAGAAGAATATAGAAAATGTAATTTACACAGACCATTGGAAACAAGACAGTACTCATTTGGCACATAGTCTGGCCTTCCAATTTCAAAGTGCACAAGGCATAACCGAAATAAGTGTAGATACTTTTGAGAATGTTCTCTCTGTCAAGGGTAGGAGAATGAAACCAAGGCATTATTTGCATTAACAGCAAAAGAATTTTTAAATTAATTGCAAAGAGTTAGAAACGGTAGCAGTCACATTCTGTAGCAAACTATGTTGCTTGTATAAAATGAGTTTTCATATAAAGGTCCAAGACCTCAAATCAGTAGACTGATTAAAAACCACTACTCCTGGAACAGGTTTAAGATAATTTTGAACTAAACCCAAGGTTCCTGTGGTACTTCAGCCCCTACATAATAAAGTAGGTCTCTAGTTTTTGGTTTTATGTCTTTCAAATGAGTCCTACCTTAAGTGCAGGACTCATCTGAAAAACAAAAATAAAAACTAGAGACCTAGTAGTCTCTAGTAGTTTGGTATTAAAATACCTCAGTGATATACTTAGAGAACATAAGATTGAAAAACTTTGAAAAAACTTGAAAAGCTTTGAAGATAGTTGGCATTATGACCAATTTTTTATGCCAAAAAATACGCTACAAAATAAAGGCTGCTGTTACCTACAGTAAACAGTCATTTATCACTTTGAAGAACATATGATCTGATCTCTTCAGAAAAGTGAGTAAAGCTTTAACTTAAATACAGGGTAGCTTTACACTTAGACAAAAATTATTTGGATAGGTCATTTCCTGATCAGATTTCTAATGTGTATTCAGTTCTAATGTGACTAACCTATAATAATCAATAAAGAACTGATAGTTATTTTTCCTATGACGTCACGGAGTACTCAACTTTGACTATCGATTTTAAAACCTGCAAACAAACACTACAATGACTAAAAGCACTGCAGAAAAATGTTATTGCTGACAGGTGTTAATTTTGAAAAGAACTTTCTTTGCAAAAAGCTGACCATTATTTGATGCCTTTTGTAAGTGTTGAAAGTAAGTAGGTCATTTTCTTACATTCTTCGTAGATCCTTTCTGTCCTTAAAAGTCTGCATAAACAAAAGGTATCATTTTTGCTGTGCATACTGAGATCTGGAAATGTACTCATTATGATTGTTATATTTTGACCAGGCAAAAGTAGAACAAATCTCAGTTGTGATTCACCATCTACAAAAATTTTCCCCCTAGTGCAAACTAACCTAAATGCTACGTATATATATCATTAGTATACATATTAGCAATTGTATATCTACTATATATTAGCATATATATCAGTATATACACATACTAATTCTGAGTTGTAGGAATCTTTTATAATGTATAACTGTAACCCCATTATTTAAACATTTCTCAGAACTTATCAGACTAGATACTGTGGTTGTACTAAGCCTATCTTCTTTCTAATTACCTCCCTTGGGATTTTGTCATTTGTACACAATTCAGCCACGCAAAACTTGTTAATAACAAGAGTGAATCTTCTTCAGAATAATGTTACCTTGAGTTTAGGATTTAACCTTAAAATTTCTTTCCTTATCAAGTTACCTTAAAAATTAAATGTTGTTCTGCATAACATGACAACTTGAAAATGTGTGGTTATTTTCTATGAAATCATATTCTGAATAAATGTACATCATGAAAAAATTGATAATTACAGAAATGTGCAGCATAATATGGTATAATATGTATATTAATATTTTTTCTTTTTCCTCCTCATTGCTCTAAAAGATTCTCATTGATGGAAAATATTATGTAAATACACTTAAGTTAGCAACAGCCACCAAACTGATGAAATTCAGACAGCTCGGCAACAATGTACCAGTTAGAACACTACACAGGTTACCAAAGAGTAAGTATACTTCAACTGTCACGCTATTGAGAAATGGTGTGCCAAAAGCTGCAGTGAAAAAAGGTATGTAAATTAACTTGTTCAATCCAGAGTCAACTGCACTGATCTCAAAAACTTCCAGAAGATGTTACAAAAATGACACTTTCACCAATTTCGCCTTCCCAAAGATGAAATTCGTGTGTAGTGGTGAGTTAACAGCAAGGGCTCTACTGGATTAATATGCAATTATGCAGTTTGTCTGAAACATTAGGAAGTTCTACAGGTTTTCCAACCTTTTTCATTTCAGGGCAAGTGTCCTATGAATATTATGGAGGTAATCTTGATAGTACTTGTTGTCATGGGTATATGTCTGTGCAGAAGTAATTTGGGTCTGTATAAATACACCTGAGCTTCAGAAATAAACTGGAGGCACTATGTTATCTAAATAATCTTTTTACCCTTTGGGGAATCAGCAATACACCTTTGGAAAAACATACGCTTTTTTAAGCTAGTTTATAACGAAAGTGGTTTAGCTCCAGGTTCCAAAAAACATATAAAAAGTACCTGGGAAGACTTTGGTGATTAAGTCCACATTTTAATCCAAAACACAATTCAGAGGAAATGCAAGCTATTGAAACTTGCTAAACAAACACTCCTTTTTAACTGAAAAGTTCTCTAGTCACCTGAATGTTCTCAGTGTACAAACTCCCAGGACTGCTTTGCCCAAGCATCTGGATAATCAGCTCTATTCTAAGTAACCTGGGATCTGAAACCACATGGAACAGTACCTAAAACCTGCAAGTGGCCTTCCTACAGCGTGCAGATAGAGAATCAGGCCTTTGCTACTTTTAAATTGTAATTAGAACATTAAGGAGGTAATGTCATTCATTCTCCACACAATATGTGTTAAATATTCAACCAGAAAGGAGGTGCCTGTGTTCACTTTCTATGAAAGCCTGAACAGATGCAAATTCACCTTTTTCCTATGACAGAGAACAGTAAGAGTACCTTTCTTTAGCACTGGTGAAGTAGGACCACTATACTGGTGGTTAGTTTCTAAGCCTGTTTACTTGTAAATTCTAGTAGTTCCTCCCAGAATTATTAATCTTTGTTCAGTGACGTATTGCCTACCCTTTGTCATGTAGAAGTTTGGCTATAGTTCTGCAGATACTATGGGTCACCTGTAGCCTACTTCCTACCAAATTCTTATTTTTAGACATACAACTCTCCCCATCTACTGCTAGGATATCCCTGACTCCACAGGCTCCTTGAAGGCTGACATGGTAAGAATGGAGATTTAGGCAATGAGGTCTGAAAAAAAATCTGGATCTTCAGCCTGCTATTCTTATTTTTTATAAGATTAATGTTTGAGTATTATTTAGTCTTTAGTCTGAAAACAAAAGTTTTTAAATTATATGATTATATTGTATCTCAAGATTCAGATTATATAATCTTTTCTGAAGATCTCGGGTGCTGGGAGCAAAGAAAGCCAAATAGTTTTGTAGGAGTTTTGCATGTTTTATTTGCTTGTTTGTTGTGGTTTTAGATATCACAGAATCACAGAATGGTAGGGGTTGGAAGGGACCTCTGTGGGTCATCTAGTCCAACCCCACTGCCGAAGCAGGGTCACCCACAGCAGGCTGCACAGGACCACGTCCAGGCAGGTCTTGAATATCTCCAGAGAAGGAGACTCCTCAAACCTCCCTGGGCAGCCTGTTCCATCATACTTACAAGAGGTGAACACCTCAAGTCTCAGAAGCCATGAGTACTGCCCTCACAGCATCGCTCAGTGCTATATAAACATACTTGGAGCTCATATGACTATTTCTTCCAGTAACCAAGCTAACTAAGTTAGAGTTAGATCACTGGCTTATGCAGAAAAACCTCAGAAGGCAAAAGTTGTGCAGAATAGACCAATCAAGTGATTAGCTTACAACACAGTACATTTTGCTTTTAAGCTAGAGTGATCTTCTTTAAAAAAAAATTTCAGCTTCCTTTCATATGGTTGGCATCTTGATAGCAGAATGGATTTTTTTTAATAAATATTTCATAGCAATATTACTTTTGGAGTGATACTGATGGTCAGATTTGGGCAAGAACACATTGGTTGAAACTGTTATTCTACATTATTTTTTTCATGAATTAAGGGCTTTCTCAGTTAAGACTTTAGATCACACAGTCCTACATGAAATCATAAATATAGCAGATCTAGACCTACTAATTACCTTTTAGAGTGACAGAAAATGAAAAATGACAATTAGTCAACAATAACTAATTGTGCTACTATTAAATACTTACTAGTTTTCAATCATTACTTAAGCTTGATATCAGTTTTGCAATTAAAAAAACTTCACTGTTTATTTTCTCTTTTAACATGTAACAATTAAAATAAATTGTTAGAATTTAAAAATCAAATTCTATCATTCTTCTAATGAATCACACCTCATGTTTAGAACTCTTTATTCTAGAGCTAATTATGTGATGCACACAAACATTCCTAAGATAAATGTTTAGTGCAGAAATTATAACATGACTGCAATATAATGGCAATATCATGATGCAATTACAATGAATCACTGTTATCTGTGAAGTGTTTCAAGATACTTCGATATGCGGAACAGTTCAGATACAACATGTTATGTTGTTTCATTTATCTAGGCAAAGCAGAAATCTACATTCTTCACATTATTTTACTGCTGTTGTGTATTGCTGGTATTACCCTAATGCCTGGGAGTTTCAGACCTTGACCTGCTTTTTTTTTTTCCTGGGTGCTGCCCAAAAGCAGGAGGAAGAAATGGTGTTGGTCAAAGGACCTTTTAGCATTAAGCAAAAGACACAGGACAACAGAGGCAGACATATGGGAAAGCACAAGGAAACAGTAAGACAACGTTGGTCAGCCTGAATGACCGTATGGTGTCTACACACCAGCAGTCTAGCCCTTGTCACATTGTTTCATAATAAGTGTAGAGGAAAAAAAAAAAAAAAAGAGTTTTACAGGAGAGGAAAAGAGAATAATGGATTAATTTCATGACTGCAACTACAAAGCAGTCAATTAATTAATAAGTCCTATTCGCACACTGCAGTACAAATTTGAGGTAATTATCTGTGGCATCCAAACTTTACTTTCTTTTCAAAGATATTTGTTATGTTTGAACCTCTAAGATTCTCTAGCAGAGCTCAGATGTTCCCTAATAGAAACGTTTTTTTTCCCATTCCTGGAGTTTTCTTTATTTTAAAATTAATGTCTTCCTGATTGTAAATATGATTTTTCCCTTTGCATTTAAGTCAGGACTGTATCTTTCCCATTCTTGTCTCTGCATATAATTAATACAGGTAGAATACTGAATTTACTATTTCTTTTTGACATTTACAAAAGAAACAATATTAACTATAATAAGCCATTTGTGTCTTCATCTGCCTGCTTTTTGTATTCAAATTGTCCCTTCTCTCTCTTCCACAGCACTTCTTCATTCCACCCTTTACATCTGGAATCCTTTCCTTTCCTACATCCTCTTCTCTCGCTAATTGGATACTTTCCAGAGACTCAAAATAGCCTAAAACATGTATCCAAAATAGCTCTCAAAAGCTAAATAAAGATCAAGAAATTAACTAAAGTATAGTTAAAAAACCCACTCAGATTTTCTTGCATTTTATTACCATCCAGTCTGTATTCTGGGTATTTTGAATTCAAATTCTCTAAGAAAGGAACCTTCAGCTCCATGTTATCTGCAAAGCACTTAGCACACCTGTGGTGTTAAATGCATAGTTATAATAGATACATAGTGAATAGCACTAAATGGCAGTGGGCACAAAGATATTCACTGGATCACCTGTTTTGACCAGCGTGATTAATTTGGTAATTGTGCATGCATTATTTAGTGCACAGACCTTCCTCAGTGACAAAAGGGATATTGTGAGTGGCCACTAGTCCCATCCTGCTAATTTCACTGACACACAACCACTTCCATTGTTAAAATCCTTCTCCCATATTAAAAAAGAAAAAACAAACCATACTTTACTTTGTTGTTGCAAGTGAAGAAGGAATAAATAGGTGTAAAGACAGAAAAAAAAATGTACTAATTTTTAATTCTATCTTCTAGCATTTTTTAAGGGAACTAAATTTAGCATCCTTGCTTTCCAAAACCTTCAGCCTCCTAACTAGCTTAATTGGTCTCTGTTCATTTCTTACTCAGATCAGTCATAAACTGCCTCCATGGTCCCTGCTGCCTTTTCAAAGCAGCATATGGTCCCTCTATTCATGATAGTCACAATTTTTATTAGTGAGCAACGGAGAAAAAAAAATTGTTAATATCATATTCAGATTGCATGAGAAAAAGCCTGAAACAAAATTTGGGATTCAAGAGTGAAGGTATCAATAGTAACAATAAAACATCACCCATCCTACAGGATTTATACAATCTTTTTAGTACATAAGCTACTGAAATACTTAGTACATATATTAGGCTGTATATTCAACAAGAAATTCAGGTTTAAACACACTATAATACACATCTGTTGCATATGCTGTTGGAACCTCAAAGATTGTCTGTCTTGTGCTTTTACACATGACAAAAAAAATTAATGCCATGTAGTTTCTGAGATTTTAATCAAGCCAAGATCAATTAATAAAAAAAAAAATCTCAGTATTGAGCTAACTCACAAAACATAGAATAGAAAGAGTTCAAATTCAGGGAGTTAGCATTCCTTCCCAAAAGATTAAAAATCACAAGTAAAAGACTTAAAAATATGAGTGACCACTATCTTTAGTCCTAGCTTTTATAAACAATGTTGCCAGAAGGATGCATTGTATTAACTGATCAAATGTGATTTGAATTTTAACTAAGTAGAAAAATGCTGCCACAGTTATAGAAATGAAGGTTCAGATCATAGATACTAATTCCTTTCAGTGGCTAGCAACCACAGATATTTAATGCAAAACAACCCACAGATTAAGTACTTAGCACATCATATGGCTCTCAAAACAATACCCAGTAGAAATCTTCAGGCCTATAGTCTAAAATTCCAAAGACCACACGCTGTAACAAGCCACAAGAAAAAAGCAAGAACAGAACTGAAAGGTGGTCTTTTAGGGCTGTAATAGCAAGAGGTGAAAATGCCAATATTATATAAGGAAGTGCACCATGTTAACTATGCAAAAGTTGGGGGGGAGGGGGGAAACACACAAAAAACACCTTTGCCAGTATAGCCCAGGAGAAACTACTTCCTGCCCCCAAATCCGGTGACCGCTTGAACCTGGAGTACGCGAGAAAGGCAGAACAACCCAGTACTTGCAATATATTACAGAAACAAAGAGATCAGCCTAGCTGAGAGTGTCAGAAGAGAGGGAAAACACAACAATGTAGAAGACAAAACATGCATTAAAAAGGGAAGAGGATTCTTTCTAGCCTCTTCAGGTAACTATCCCAGATCATAAAAATAAGATTATTCATTTTGCTTGTCATTACATGTTTTTATTAAAAACTAGAATCTATTAGTAATAACCTTATGACACGGTATATGCCAATGGACCATCACTCTGTTTCACTTATTTAATTCACCTTAAAACGCTGACCAGAATGAACTGTCAAAATTCCCATTTGTTTGCTGGAACATGATTTCATCCTCTTCAGATATATTGTTTCTCTATTAAGATGAAGCAGGCTACACTACCTAAGACCAGGTATGGCCTAGTGTTACTCCAAACATTTTTTAAATTCTTCCAATATTCATGAGGAGTTCCAACATTTAAAACACAAATATACATGCTATCGAACTTTGGAATGCTCGTGGTTTAATTTTATTTTGTCCATTCTACTGACATTTTTTAAATTACTATCAAAAATTAAAATCGTTTTAACGTCTCTTTTTGTTCTTAGATTTTTATTTCCCTTTTTTGATAGTTAATCTATTTAGTTTCAGTCTGCTAGCTAACCTCAATGAAAGGTTAACACATTGCTAATTGAGATATACTGGATATTACTTTGAAGAGCAGAGGCACCTTTTATGGATGCTGGTATGAATTCAATAAAGCTGAATTAGCATGAAATAAGGCTAATTCAGTGCCTTCATATTTACCAATTGATTTCAAATTTTCTTCTTTAATGTTTATTTCTTTCATTCAGGAAAATAACTGTTTGTTATACAGTTTACTAAGCAACTTGTTTCAGCCCAGTAAAAGCACTAGAGATGTGTCATCTTCTGAACTGTGTATTACTAAGTCCTTCTATTCTCACCATATCTCACCTTTCTTCTCACCATATCACTATTCATACAGATTCAGAATTTAAAAACCCCTACAGCTGAATTTCATCTTGAAATCCCTTTAATGAATATGTTTTAGGTCTATTTCTAATCTGTTGACATTACGTATAAAATAACTGGTTGAAGTACAAAAGGAAACCAACTTTCTAATCATCTATATTTAGAGTATATACACAAGTACATTACGATTAAGTTATGTGACCTGTTTTAAGAATGACAAAATTCAGCTATGCATTTTTAAGAGGATGCAGAAGAAAATAGGCACTTAGAAGATAGGTGCATGGTACGAATCTATTATTAAACAGGTCCCAAGAAAAGATAAGCTTTCCTATATATGGATTCAGTTCTTATTTCTCAGTAATTTTATACAGGACAAATTTGTTTCATACAATAAAAATTATAATAGAAACATAAATTTTAATATAATAGGCCATATTTCAACAAATTCAATTTGCATTACCTCAGTGCAGGTGGTTATTTATTGCAGTGTATATACACATAATCTTGATGTTTTGAAGGTGACTCAGACTGGCTGAGTAAGTAAGCCAGGGACAGCCAGTGAAAGCATTTACTCAGCATCTAGAGTACATATTACAAGCTCAGCTCTGCATGAAGGGCAATTTGGACCATGAAGAAGCAGCAAACTGAATCAAGGACAAGAATAGTTTAATATTTCCAACCTCATGAACTGAGAAAAAAATTCCATTTTTAAAGGGAAAAAACTAAAGATAAAAACCTGGTTCATAAAAATAGTTCAGGTATAGCCTTTAGAATTTAGCATCATCCATAATGAAAGTATGTCCATTATTGTGTGGCTAAAAACATAACAGCTTGTGTTTTTTAGAAAATGATTTTAAGGCTAGTGGATTTGGTTTAGAATTTTCTTCTTTTTTTCCTTTCCTTTTCTTTTAAACAGAAAGCAATTAAATTTTATGCCACTGCAACTTAAAAACCTACATAACCTGGTAGCAGTCGGGAAAAAGAAAAGGAGAGAGAACTAAAAAGGTCTAACAGCAAAGAGAAAGAGAAGGAGGAAAAGGAAGGGTTTAAATCTAGAACAATTGATTGAAGGAAGATGAGTCCTGCAAACAGAGGGAAAGAAAAAGAAATAGGCATAAGAAACTTAAGGCAAAGGTATAGATTTTGCTCCGAGTTGGACAAACACATATCTTACTGATTTTGACGTCCCTTTGGCAATGAGGCCCCCAAAAAGACTCTGTAAAAACAAATTTAAAAAATTCTACGTAACAGCAACATATTTACCCAAGAAACAGTATTCCCCAAATTTGATTCATTTTTAGTGACAGTTAAAAAATAATCTATCATGTTTACCTCACAATTATAGATTGCACATTTGCCTTACTTAACACTGAAAGAAAACTGAGTTACGTTAGTGCTTAAGTAAGATTTGTCCATTAATAATATTGTCCCAGTCTCCTTGGTCTGCCTGATATTGTTGATGTACCCTGCTACTCTACTGACAGTCTCATTTGTAATGCCTTGGCACTAAGACCCATTTAAATCAATATATATACATATATGTACTAAAACTTCATCTGTCTGCCAACAGGTTAATTTAGATGCCCACAGTCCTAAGCATTTTATAGACTAATATGTTCCTTCTACATTATATGCAACAAATACAAATATTTCTTCAGCTGACCTTCATTAGGTTGTTATAGTTCACCAAAAAAAACCACAATTTAGGTATATTACATCATCATAGTTATTATCTCAAATCTAATTAAAGAGAATCAGCACTAATGGTTCTAAATTGGAGGTGTCTATTTGTGCCAAAGAAATAATCGTTAAGAAACAGTAACATAAGTTAATAAATATTAATACCAGTATATATTAGGATATATGTACTATTTTACATGCATGTATATGGTACTTACAGAATACAGTATGTACTACTGTCGTCTTCTTATAATCAGTGAAACTGCAGTAAAGATATGGGTAGCCCTGGATACAAAGTAAAGAAGGAATCTGAGCACAGAATTTCCTTATTCCCTACTTTTGGGCTCACATGCCTAGCAGCGTTTTTTCAAGAGACTGATATGTTTTGATTATCTCAAATCTTGCCATACATCATGATTTTCAAATTTAGAAAATAATAAATGAAGCTTTTGATCAAATAAGACCAAGTACAGCCAGGATGATGCATATTCCTGCCTTTAACCAACAAAGCATACTCGCCATTTTCAACACAGACTCACATTGAAGTTGGGCACACTTAGTTAAGTGTGAGCTTAAATTCATTGCTGAGTGGGCCCCAATTTACATAGTTTAGAAGCACTGCTTCCAAACATATCTTAATTCTGGACCTTCTTAGTTATCCTAAAAGCAAGTAGTTTTACTCAGCTACTTGCATAAATCAGGTTTCCACATGTGAATTAATAATCCCTATTATTATCATTTGTCAACAAGAGTATGTGAAACTATGCTAATTTGAATGCAAGTATAGCTGCACTATCCTGTTTGTACATATTTCATTGTGAATATTTTACATTTTTCTATACGCAAGCCAATTTTAATGCAAACTATTTAATTTCCCCTAGGTAACGAGAAGGTAAAGGAGGTAATCAAGATGTAAATCAAGACTCTGCTGTTTCCCTCCTAGTACACATGTAACATGAATTAAAGTGTGATTTAGCAAGCAAATAAGCATTGTTCTAAGGCAAATGACCTCAGATGCCATTTGCTTCATCCCACTACCATGCTGAAGAATCAGGTCTACCTTTTGCACTCTGCACAGGTTCTTGTCTAGTCTATGTTGCAGATATCTAGTGATGGACGCTGCAATTTTCCTAGGCAGGCCATTCTAGTGATTCACTGCCTTCACAGCTAAACCCCTTTACCTAATACCTATTCTGAATTCTCCTTCAGCAATTCCTATGTGCTACAACAGTTCAAGTCTGTTACTTACAGTCCCAATCACAAATGACAATGCATATTTGAAAACTGTTATATCTCGGTATTCTTTCCTAACAACATTAAGCTCCTCCATTTTTCCTTGCAGCTCACCTACTACATTTCTGATCATCCTCTTTGCTTTTCATTCCACTGCCTCCAGTTTCCTTGAACTGTGCAAAACAGGATACAGTTTGGCCTTACTCATGCTGTGAAGAGCTAAAAAATTACTCCACACGTATTGTAGGCTATGATTCTGCTTATACATCCCAGGATGCTCTTTCCCCTCTCCAAGTGTAAGACCATTTTGAATTCTATTTTTGTCTCTCGATAATCTTTCCTAGAATGGTGTCACCACATAGAAATTTAATTCTGCCATCTAAGTCTAATGAGGAACAGAACACCACAGAGTCCCCCCCAACACTTTTTTCACAGTTTTGACTGTGAACTATTAATAAACCCTCTCTGGATAGCTTTCAAAGCATTATTGTATCAGCCATAACATAACTTCATCTACACCTTACTTCCATGTTTTGTTAATGATAATATTATTAGTAACAGAGACAAAAGCCCTGCTAAGTCAAGATTACACAGCATCTACTATTTCTTCTCCAACCATAGAACTTGTAAAATATTTAAAACTGTACAGACTTTGCCGTTGAATTTATACCTCAGTTTCTATCAGATTTCACACAATTGTCGCACTTCAGAACTGTTTTATATAAAGACTGAAGTTAAACCACCTACCTCTTAACTATAAGAAAAACTTAAAAAGCATTCTAACGCTAACTTTCTTTCATTAAACAAAAAGAACCACATTGCTTTTACAGTTTACTGTGGGGAATCTTTCCTCTTCAGAGACAAACAGAAGATGTCTTGTAAGAACACAGATGGGGAAAAAATACTATCCCTAGTGCTTCAACATTCACTAAGATGTGTCAAGTTTAAATGCATCATAAAAAAAAAAAGCTTCTTCCCTTACAGGGAATCAATTTGAAAAAGCACAGTCAAATGAGCATTTTGCAGAATATGACACAGTGCCTAGAATCTACAATGGAACAGAGTACTTTCCTTGAACATCAATTACAACAATGCACAAGTTACTTTGTCCAGAGAAGAAATAATGTTTATTAGCCATGTTCTGTTGCCTTATACAGTATCTTAGTGACCTAATGGTATTGCTTTAGCAACATTGTTGTTGGAGTAGAGATAGGCCCAAATTGAATTCAAATACCCTTGAGCTTCACTTAGCTGGGAAACAGGCTAGGACACAGTTGTTACACCGGGTCAAAGAGGAAAAAGGTAGAAGAGAGCTCAGAAGTGCTTGAGGGAAGAAAAGTGAAAATGAAATGGATTAAACTGTAAACAGAAAAGAGCAAACAAAAAGGATTATTTAAAAGGAAAATGCTGAAGAAGATAAAAGACAGGTACAAGAAGTATGAGTAAGCAACTATAAACTGTACAACTATGTTGCATCCCAGCCTCCTTATTTGCTACATGTATTTTGTGCTTGTGTAAGCAAATTGCTGTTCTATATATTTAACTCTACAGACTACGCAGAGTCTTCTTACCTCTGTATTGACTTCAGTGGGACTACTCGTATTACATAACGTATAGGCACAAATCTTTGCAGAAGCACAGCTTGCCAAAGTATGTCCTGAAAACAAACCCCGCAGGCACGTTAACTCTGCCTGGCAAGTCTTATGGATGCCCTCCATATTCAAAAGTAATTATTTGCCATTTCTAGGGAATCTCAGAAATAGTTAATTAAGGGAAATATTTTTTCCTTCTACTTTCTTTTAACAAATTAACCATGACAAGCATACGCTGTCTTCATTCTTCTGACCATATTGTCAATAAAATACTATTTAAAGAAATTCAAATAATTTTTTGATACTTCAAGCAAAGTGAGAAAAACATCTGTTAGGATCACTAATTTTGATCTTTTTTTTTTTCTGTCAGGCCTAAGCATAGGTCTGCTTGTCCTCAGTTCAGAATTTCTGCTCAGTAACTTCTGCATTGCTCTGGCTGATGAAATTAGAATGGCCGGGTTGGGGAAAAAAAGACATTATAATAATTCAAGTTATAAACAAGCCAGCATCCTCAGAAATAACCCACTGTGTTAACCCATTTTCCTGAACTGTATATACTCTCCAGACATGACCCCGAAGTTTAAAAAGCTTTTCTTGTAATGATTATAAAATACTGAATAATTTCACTTCATAGGAGACCAAGTAAGGTGTAACCATTTACGTTCTTCAGTTTTCTCTCCTATGTCCACAGCGTGAGAGGTGACTTCCCTAAGCCTTGATCCTCAGCTCTCCTTCGTCATGGTGGAATATCCCCTCTGAAGCCACTCTCCTCAAAAACATAGCCAAACCAATTACAATATTCAGCCAAAAGACTTTTTTTTTCTTTCTGGATGTATTGAGGTTTCTAAATGTTTCTAGCACACTTTATTTTGGTACATGCAGAAGGATGGAGGTTTCAACAATTCAAAGTTTTCTGTCATCTAAGGCTGATTAAGCCTGATCACCTAGACATTTTGAGAGGAGGGTAATTCAGATAGACCTAAGAATTCCTGTCAGGCAAAGGAAAGATATGATATGCAATATAATTATTGTTCACCCTCTTCTTTGGTGTTTGTTTAAAGTTATCTTTGGAACCAGATGTCCACAGAAATAGGTCAAGTGAACGGAAACAGAGTAAGATTTGGGGGTGGGGGGGGGGCAGGGAGGAGGAGAGGAGCAGGGAGAAACCCTCCTGAACTCCTGAATTACAGAATTCCCTGTCCTGTGAACACTAGATAGCCTGGTATTGGCTTTACGTCTACGACCAAATATTATTTCATTTCTTCTAACAGTGCTGGACACATTAAGTGGAATGAAAATACTTCCTTACATATGCCTGTTTATACTTAAAGTAGTAATTGTACCAACTGCCTACAATATACAGACTAGTTACATATTCTCAGCTGCCATTCTACAGTTAACATTTGTAACTGGTATGTAGAAATGACCAGAAATAGCTCTTGCTCTGCCAGTAATTTTCACATCGAGATGGCTGGTCATGAGTGGTGTTCCTCAGGGCTCAGTACTGGGGCCAGTCTTGTTTTATCAATGATTTCGATGAGGGGACTGAGTGTTCCCTCAGTAAGTTTGCAGATGACATCAAGTGGGGGGGAAGTGTTGATCTGCTTGAGGATAGGAAGGCTCTGCA
>Ga0181612_134973_pt1 | contig 19566 bp, 9 predicted proteins | sample HoacroProtozoa21_FD_119630 | JGI IMG/M metagenome (GOLD analysis project Ga0181612, IMG submission 119630) | Hoatzin crop microbial communities from Cojedes, Venezuel. Combined Assembly of Gp0051906, Gp0051904, Gp0051908 | reverse complement strand
TTTATATTTATATTTATATTTATATTTATATTTATATTTATATTTATATTGACATGTTATAAATTCAGACTACACTCTGAGCTATGACCCTGCCTTGGCCAGGCCAGGATTCTTTCTGTAGGTGTTTGTTCATGTAAAGTTGCAGATCTGGTAGGACTGAGTAGCACAGAAAGCACAGAGCTTTGTCTGTGCCGTTGACCTAAACCTTGGCCTTTAACTCATCTAGTCTGTACCTACCAACCAAGAGAAATCTGGAATGGGATGCCAAACAACCTACAAAAAATTAGTGCGTTAGGCTTCAGATCCTTTCAAAAATACAAGTGAAATAACCTCATCACACTACACCTGAAAAGCTCCTCTGTCCTCTGCATGAGTGAAGAAAGTGAAGGCGGAGAACAGCCCGTATGGGCTGTAAAAAGGAACTGTGTCTCAGGGGAGTTTCAGGCTGTCACATTGTGTCTCTCTCTGCGCAGGAGGGAGATGCCGGCATCCCAGCATTTCTCATGAGTGGAGCAATCCATTTTGTCGATCCACCAGCTGGCCAAAAGGCGGGGGGAGTGCCAGGTTCCCTGTCTGCCTGGTGCTAACCAGCTGGCCCTGGGCATGCTTAGGAGCCTGCCGAGCCAAGCTGAAGTCAGGAGGCAGCGCGGGGGAGCTGGCTGGTTGCTGGACTTGGAGCTGGCAACCTTACCCGGCCTGGGAAGCTGTGTAATCTGTACGGCTGCAGCTGGGGATCTGAGGACTTGGCAAAGGGGGCAACCTGCCTGCCAGATTTATTTTGGTCTGTCAGGCAAGGTCACCAATTGATTCCTCTGGAGCATTTCAGTTTGGTTGCATTACGACTTTCCAATGTGAAGCTGTAGCATTGTAGAGACGGATGCCCAGCTTCACTGAGGAAAGTAAAAGATTTAGATACAATATGGGCGCTTATACTCTAGACTGAAATCCTTAATACTCCCTTTCAATAGCAAAGTCTATAGGTGCCTATTTTCACTACCTGTGCAGCTCTCCAGTGCCCTAAAGAACAGCCTAGCCTCTGCTGAGAAGTGCTGGAACAGCCACAGAGCTCAGCTTGTTCTCACAAGTGAGATGTGAAAAGCCTCACACAAGTTGCTCTTCCCTCTGTACCCCTTAATCACTGTAAGTGAGACCCACAAAAGCACAGTATCTGCGATTATGCTCATTCATTGATACAACTGTGGTTCCCACCTATTTTCATACAATGATTTCAAGGGTTGAACGATCACTTGAAATGTGAGTCTTCTCCCTCTCCCCACCATCCCCCAGCTGTGTTTCAGAAGGGGCAATGTAGCTGCCAGAACATAGAAGATGATTTCAGGTATGCAAACCTGTTCCCAGGGAGCCCAGGGCCCTGGGAAATGGGATGTGTATGAAGCCCTCTTCAGCATTTCCCATTGACTAGTCTAGGTAGCTTTCAGGCTGGACGGGGAAGACACCCTAGGTCTCAACTAAAATGCTTAACTGTCCTTAATATATGGATTTTAGTACATCACTCTGGGGAGAAGATTGCACTCTGGCTTCAGACACATGAATGAATAGAATGAATAGAATGGCTGATGCAAGTCAGGTGTTGTAGTACAGCCAGTCATAACGTCAGAGACAATGGGGGTACTGTGACTCATGGTGTAGAGACATCCATGTTATTATCAAATGGAAGTGATATAGCCACATTTCACGAAGCTGAAACACCATTCAGAGATACCAACATACCCGCAGTGAGTCTGAAGTAATGTAGATAGGTTAGTGTCACGGTGACACAAGCATTTGACCGGCTGTTCTAGCTCCAGCCTGAGCCTGTGTCGATCTCTTTTGCCTATAGTGAATCTAATCTGTATATCATCCCCCAAGTCTCATGGTCATGAACAGCTCTTGAATATTAATAGTTTTGTTTTGACCATATAACAGGAGTCTAAGTAGAATTCTAGTGTGTTAGCTTATTTAGCCCAAATTCTTGGCTCTATTTCTTTTGTTGTAATTATCTTTTTATCAGCTGGCAAGAAAACAAAGCATCAAAGCAGCTCTAGCTAGAGTAAATTCACAACTGCATGAGAGACAGATATGACCACTATTAAACAAGGCACTTAAATATTGTTTCACATATCGTTTATAAAGAATTTTGAGTTACTTCTACTTGCAAAGTTTATGATACATGGAGGAAATAATGTAAAAAAAATAGTGGAGATGATAGGTTTGAGGGGAGCTAGTCATGACATTTCATGCATTTGCCACCTCTTATTGTATTTTGAAATTAATTTCATTACCAAGAAGATTTTAAGTCATGAAAGTGTCCTGAAGCTTCAGAACGAAGAGACCGTGATCCATTTTCCCAGTGAGACAAAACAAAGATGTGGCAAAAACCTGAGGATTATGATTTCAGCACTTTAATTTACCACTGTATTTGTTATAGTGATCCTTGCAGAGTTTATGCAGGACTCGAGATGTGGTGGTTCGAGTCTCCAATTAGTATTTTTCTCCAAAGCACTCACAATTTACCTAAAGGCAAATTGCATCAAAGATGATGCAGAACGCAGCTATCCAGTAAAAGGACCCAAATTTACTTGGACTAACAGTATGCCCAACCAGATGAATCCCAGTAAGCTGCTACTGTAAAGATTTTGATTTAATTTTCCCTCTGTTATGCAGATGGCAATTGAAGTACTCCAGCATAATTCACAGAGGTCTTGAACGTTCAAATTCCTTATGGACCTAACACCAACAACCCACCTTTACAACAACTACCATGTCACACATCCCTGGCCCTTAGCCTGTTTGTAATCATAGATGAGCAAAAGATACTGCAGAAGGAAAGCACAGAGAGAAGAGAAAGAGCAGGTTTGTAAAGCTCCAGAAGCTTCAACAGGCTGAGGTTCTAACATGGGGTGCAATGTGAATTTTGAAGCTACCTGAATAGCTTATAGATGGGGTACTATGCCCAGCTGCAGGGCTGCCTGCTCCCCCCGAGAGCTGGGTGAAGGTGTGCTGAAGTGCCCACGTTTTTCTTGCTAAGAGAAGCAGAACAGGCCAGTGGATACAGACAAATAGGGAAGGGAAACTGGGATGTCAGGAAGAAACAGGCTACAGATAAAGAAACGCTATGATCAGATCTATCTGTATGTAATTCTTGCTTTCCAAAACCCATCTGAAGTTAAACTAATATTAGGACATATAAGTGTTCACTGTGAATTACAGCTAAGTGCACTGCAAGGGAAAAAGAGGGAAAACCAGATATTTATTTGTACATTAAAGCATTTTCAGGTACCAAAATAACAACCTTCTCACGCTGATTGAGGGAGAACCGTAAGTGCTATTTTTGAACAGCTTTGGATTTTCTTAGTAAACTGTTCTTCCAGCCCTGCTTGCAACGTAATTACTGCCTAGCCAGCAATAACAGAAACGAGAATGTCTTAGGCAATGTCTTTTTCCTCCAGAGACAATGTGAAATGGTGTTCAGAAAGGTACAGAATTGTAATGTACTTACAGGAAAAAAAACACACAGTAACCAAGCGTGCAGGTTAGAGGGAAAAAAAGACCACCCCAAACCTTGATTAGAATTTATATAAAACTGCCTGGAATGTATCAGACCTATAAATAAACCCGGAGGAAAAAGATTTAAACCATTGTTAGTAAACAAAAAAGCCAGTAGATGGCATGAGAGACCTTGAGATGCAACATAAATGGCCACTAATAGGTACTCTCTTCTGCAACCTTCTGTGTTGTCTCTGGTTTTAACCCTAACTACTGTATTTGCTGGATTCCCGAGGTTTCTTATTCATCAACTGCACTTAGATCCACACAGTACATTTATTTTTAAGGACAACTAAATTTCATTTAATAACTCCTTCAAACATGCTGAGTAAAAGCCTGGCTCTGTTGAATTTAACCATTGACTTCAGTGGGCTTAGAATTGTACACATTATTTTTGTTTAATGCTCATGCTGCGGAGCAGGCATTTCATTTCCAGGAGGGGTCTGATATTAATGTTTTTGTCCTTTCCTATCACGCTGCAGCTCCTTTCTCTGGAGCCGAATGACCATGCTTTCCTGAGAGTCACTGTGTCATTTAAAATTAGTGAATCAAAAGAGCCAGGTCTGATGGACAAAAGGTTTGTTGTCTTTGTCTAGGATACAAAAGACTGTGTGTCCAATAGCCTTTTGCCTAACCCCCTGGAATAGCAGGATCCAGTTCTAGGCTTTTATGAACAATCCCCTAAGGTTTAACCAAAGCTGACCATGAACAAATTAAATACATTGTTTTGATTTTTTCCAAATGTATACTTATTTTACAGTTGGATGAATCTGAAAATGAAAACCTTCAACTTAGCAATAAAATATACTCCTGTAGTTAGGAGATCTTGTGGAAAAATTTACTTTTCATTTCTAGAATTACTGAAGAACTTGCAAAAGACATACGGGACTATGAATTCATAAGCATTTCTGACTCCAGCAAGTAGATAAGTGGTCATACCCTTGAGATGCAGAAAATGAGGCACTGAAATCCTGAGTCCCATGCAAAACTGCATTACAAAGCTGCAAAGGCAGGATCAGGACTCAAGCCTGGGCTACGCTTAGGCCTCCATCTTTTTTCTGACACTTTTTCTTTTAAACAATGCTGGAGTACTATAATTGCGAGGTCATATTCCTTGACTGGTACAGTGAAGTCCAGAGTTCATTAATTCATATCATTGAGAAGCACTAGGAATGAAAAGTAGAGTGCATAAAAGATGAGACTGTGAAGTACACATTTTAATACTCAGTGGGCTATATAACTTTGGTTTGCTTTATAAGATAGGACAGGCATGATTTCCTAATGAGGTTTGAATCTGGACTGCAGATATCTTCCCAGATGGGTTGGAAATGTCTATGTGGTGCATTAGAAACTCCAGAAGGGCTTTTTCACACTTGTACCACTAATGCTCTTAATTCCTTTGGCAAAATGAGCTGATTCTAAGTGTTTTGCTTTGCTGTGCCCACTGCCAACCTCAGGCTTTGCTAACTTTCATTATATTTGGATTTTTACAGCTGTAACATCAGCGGAGTCTTTCAGTCAGTCAAAGGCATTCAGCTGTCTCAGCAAGAGGGCACTAACGAAGAGGAAGTGGACAGAAATGAAAGGTGCCCCCTTCAAAGTGGAAATAATAAGAGCTGTGTCTCACCCGTGCCCTGCACAGAGCAGAGAGTGGAGCGTGCCTGGGTTTTGCTAGCTACCACTTTCCCCTCTGGCTGAGCCTGCACCCCAGCCCAGGCTGCGTTGCTGGTAGGGTGACGGTGAGTGAATACCCTGGCCGTGCTCTGACATTGTGGGTCATTTTCACCATTCTTTCCTTGCGTCTAGGACAGCGTGTGAGCTAGGAGTTATTTTAGGACTTCTGGGCTCAAGCCGTTGCACGTAGGATCTTGCTGGGAGCTTTAGTGCCCATGAACACTGCAACCAGTGGAAAGTGCTAACCGCGGAGCTGCAGCTGGGGGAAAGGCAGACGTGTGTGGTTTTAGCACAGGCAGGATACCTTTGTCTGGGCATGACAATTTAGAAGAAAGAGACGTGTAGCTGCTATGGTCGCTCCCTTTAATTGGGGCACCGGCGGTGCCTGCTTGTTGGTGCGGGATCCAAAGTGGGGCTTCAGCGGGGACAGGCCTGACCTGGCACGCTCATCATTTTTTAATGCTGTACAGTATGGATTGTTATTATATATCATCATTGTAGAATAAACTAATTTAGGACTGCTGATCAGTCTCTGCCTTGAAGTTTTTTCCAATGACTTGAACAGTCTGTAAATTGTTTCTGGGAGAAGGCATTTGCCTTTACAAGCTGCTTGTATTTTTTGTACTTTATGTCCCAGCTTGATCATTGTTAATTAGTGTCATGCTTCTGTGTAGATGACTGTGTTTTACTGCGAGCAGAAGTACTTCTCTTACTAATGCCTCTTAGCTGTTACTAAATTCCTGTTCTAGTAGTTGAGCATGAAAGTTCATTTTTCTTCTCGCACTACATTTCTTAGCTACGTTTGTCTTGTTTGAAGTGGTTGACTGGCAAAAGTTTCTCTTTTGTAAACAAGCAGATTAAAGAGAAAGGTGTTGGATTAAAGATGACTGCCTGATCCTATGAAAGTAAATGGAAAATCTCCCATAAGCCACAGTGAAAACAATACCAGGAAGAAAAGGGCTTTCCAGCTGTAATATTAGTGTGATTTTAAAGGAAAGTGGAATGTAATACCCTTCATCTCCCCTTTTGTTTCAGGCTACTCTTTTTGCAGTGCAGCTCTTCTGACGAGTTAGCAAAACACAGCTTATGTACAGGGAATTTGTGAATGCTTTATTACAAATAAAAGCACACTGCAAGAACTCAAGTTACTGGTCTCCGTTTGAATATACTCGCATGAAAAAAAAATGCTGGATAGAGCACAGGCTACCTGCATATCGACCCAGTACACATAAAGGTGCTCAGATACAATGTATAGACTAAATTAAGGCTGGGGGAATGGAAAGAGGCAGGTAGCCCCCTTTTGGCCTCTGCAAGTTACCCTCAGGAGAGAGGTTTAGGGGCAGTGGCAAATGTGTGTGCCACAGGATACACATCAGGGCTCAGTGCGCTGAACCCTGATTTGAACAAACTCATAAAGGCTTACTTTCTTCTAGAAGTAATGAAGTAAGTGCAGCATGCTGAGAAGAAACAAGTCTTTTCTAACTTCAAGTTTGTGGCAAGCTGCAACCTGAGAGAGAGAGGAGTACTATATGCTATTCATGTTTCTGCAAGTGAAAGAAAAGCACTGAAAAAAGTTATTCTGTAATTGTTCAGCTACTGTCTTCAATTGCTTTGCTGATACCTCAGTTTTTAGTTAGAAGGAAAAGTGTTTTCTTTACTGACAGTTTCCTGACAGCATTTGGGTTCAGCAGTACCTTGCCCATGCTAAGGCTTCTTTTGGAAGAGCATGCTGCCTGCTATTGCCTGTTGTGCAAGAAGTATCACGGTTCACTGCATGGCTGATTTGTGTACAAGGTGAAGAGATGCTGTTGCTTGAGGTTTCAAGGTGCCACCTATTCCTGGTCCCCTGGGGTGGGAGGGAATTGCCTTTCTGTACAGGCCTTGTGAAAGCTAACATATTGACACTTCACTGGTTAAACACAGTCTAACTGTCCTGCTTGTACTCTATTTTAGCTTCATGATGTTATTGATCTTACCTATTTTTCTACATATTACTTTTTTGGAGTATTTGGAATGCTACCTGATGTATTATTGTTCCCCGAAGTTTTTGAAGCAATCGTTTTCATAGATATACCATAGGAGATGGTAAACCAAAAAAAAAAAAAGTTCCTATTCATACTTTTAGCTCAAGAAGCAACAGCACATCCATTGAAATTTAAATTAAAATGGGGACGGTGTCATACACTATAGCTCTCTGGAAAGCTACAGTGGGAGTCTAGCAGTCCAATTCATTCCTTTGTAGAATGTACTAAGGCTAATGGTCTTGCTGGGAGTAAAATGCATTTTTTTGCAGAACGGTTCCAAGAACAGACTTTGCTCTTTACCAGAAAACATAAAAGAAAACAAATGCTTACTGTGTCTTTAGTATGCTAAATATGAAATTCTCTGCACAATGGAATGTTAGCAGTAGCCGTAATCATGTTTTCCTTTCATCACCTAGTGAACATGATTTTAAGAGAGGACTGCTGTAATTATATTTCAGACAAAAGGAAGTAGAATTTCTGGATAATATTGTAGTTGGTCTGATTGTTTTGTTGATAGGGAAAAATAAAGAAAGAGACCACATGAATACTTATTTAATGAACAACATATTTATTAAGCAGTGCAGACTGTACATAATGCATTTGACTTTGGATGCAATGCAGTAGGCTTATTTTCTTCAAGCACATTTCTTAATATTTTACTACAGCTATTATATTTCCTTCTTATCTGTCCAGCTATTCAATTATTTGTATAGTATGTCTATAGCACAACACTAAAGCTTTTAGCTTAACTACAGTCACCAGTGCAGGTACAATCAATGTCAGCATCCACAGACTCCACAACATCCTCAGATGCAGATTTCTTATCGCTGCCTCTCTGCCATTCCAGCAGGCTTACAGCAGTGTCTGTCAGAAAAGCGAAGCCATTGTTAACTAACATCAAGCATATTAACACATTTCAAGGAAATACTGTTTTGATGGCTGCCAGGTCCCTCACCAAGTAAAGAATGAAATCCTGCCCCCACAACTGACATCTAACTGACTTCTTGACTTGGAGCAGGATTTTCATCCATGATATAATTACTATAATACTTCCCTAAAACCAAAACGAATAACATTTCATGAAGCACAAAGACAACAGGCAGGAGGCTGTAAAAGTGCTGGAGGTAGCCACTGTCTGTGTAAGACCACCACGTACCAACACACATCAGCAATCTCTTTTTATGTTAGTGCTGCATATCACTGTGTATTTCAGCTGACTACTTGTCGAAGTTCATTCTGAAGGATAAGCCCTTTGGAGAATTTTCAGAGGTTCATAAACTTCTAATTAAAGTTTCCCATAAATTTTGAAATCTGGCAGAGCATTGTCAGTTGCAGTATTAACCTTACCACACTGCTTTATCAACACCAGCTTGAATAAGCCATATCCCTTAATACTGAAATAATCTAAATGGAATAATGATATTCATCCTCCCAATAAATATTCTTAGCTAGTTGGAGGTTTATCATTGCATCTGAAAGAATATTAGGACATCCATTTAGATTAAAGCTTTCATAATTTTACCTCCATTAGTTTTATCCCTTAGCTGGACAATACATTTATAACATGCCGTCTCTCATCACAGGGAAACTGGAGACTGCTGTATGGGTACAGGTTTTATCAGTCCTTATCTCCTGAAGTGTTAACACTCCCCTTGGCTAAATTACTGTCCAACCTGAAGCACAGGTCTTGCATAATAAAATGGATAATTAATATTTCCCAGAAAGGTGCCGGAGATGCTTTTTAAAAATATATAATATTTTCAAGCTGTGAAATGAGAAATGCTATAAAATGTGTGAGTTCTGTTTTTATATACATTAGTTCTTGTTATCTCTCTTACCCTTGGGCTCACTGTGGGTCTGGTCACGTTCATACCCATGAAGGAAACAGTTCCCTTGGCAAACTGGATCATGGCTGAGTAACTATGATCCCTATGGGTAGGGCTTGTGGCATGTTTGAAACGTAAAACAGCATGTGGACTTAAACTCAGGGTGATGTCTGCCTCAATCAAGATCCTAAGACTACAGTCTCACTGACTGGAGGACAACAGGGGAAATTCTGCATCCTTGTACTTTGTTTTGTCCTTGCTCCACTGGTGACAGTGGTGGGGTCCCTCTCTTTTGAAACATCAGACTATCAGGGTTGAGTTCTCATATGAAGAACTGAGAAAAGTTCTTTGTCCAGTGTATGCAAATACATGTTCTCAGCTTGAGAAAGATGCGGATTTTGTTTCTGGTGCTTCTCCAAGTCTTTGAACAAAGAAAGAAAAAGAACAGTTTTTAAGGGCTGGCCTTGGTTTCCTATTGATCCTTAGCCTGAGAAAAAGCAATCATCTTGCTAAAAAAACACAAATGGCATCTTTTTCTTTCCTCCTACCCCTCCCCCTGCTCTTTCTCCTCACAATAAATAAATAAAAAAAGCCCTTGATTAGGAGTGCTGCTAGCAGACTTCTCAGTCTCTGGTTCAGTAAATGAACCAGAGAAGCCTGCAGTTGCTGTAAAAGCAGCACTGGCTGAGACAACCTACATATCTTTTTTTCTGATTTTCCTCTTTTCTCACACATTTTTGTGAGAGAACGAGACAACTTTATTATAGCCTAATATTCTGAGGCAGTGAGTGGTCTGGGATAATGACATTTCAGAGATACAGACTTGGACACGCAAAAGAAATCTGTGAAACATGGATATGACAAGATTTTGGAAGGATTTTTTGTTTAGGGTGTGGTTTTCTTTTCATGAAAGGATGCATCTATTCACATCTCAGGAAGCCATCAGACAACTATTAGCACTCTCTCTGTTCTACTTGTTGAACAGGCTGTTGTAGACTGTTGACTATTATATAAAGATACTCATTGCCTTTATGGGCTGATTCAGCACATTGCAGATATTAATGACTTGAGCGAAGTGTAAAGTTCTACATAGATGTTATTTAAAATCAGACATAAAATACTCTGTTCCTCTCCAGTATTACTCAACACAGGGGTCCATTGGCTTCAGTGAAACTGCACTGGATTATCCCAGGTAACACTGGATTTGGCCAACAGTGGTTAACACTGAGAAAATACCACTTCAGTAGATACTCCCTAATAGTAGGTTTCCCTCTAAGATATATATGTACTGTGTAATTCATGAAAAGATTTAGAAAGGAATGCACCAGAAATATCTGTAGGTTCCTAGCTGGATTGTCCTCTCATGCTTACTTAACTTCAGTGTGAACCTGCGTTAGACAATGCATCACATCCATGACAAACTGGTATCAGTGAAAGGAGAAAAGGGCCCAGTATTTTTAAAAATCTGGGGCATGAGTGTGTATGTATAAAGTACCTTCAAAAACAAACCAATTTTTGGAACAATCAAGAGAACATTTCAGCAATGTGCTTTTTGCTGATGTATTGCACAGTGACATAGCATAGCAGCCTAATCACAGCAGTCATGTCACACGACTGACTTTCAATTGCTTTGCTTGCCCTGGTCTACACAAAATTGCAGGCTGTAATGTGCATAGAAGGACTCAGTGTTGCTTATCTCAATTTTATGGAGATCCTGAAGACACGAAAAAAATTTTATCGATCACTGCTGCCCCTTTTACCACCTCAAATGTTTTTCCCAGATGATGCTACCTGCCATCATATAAACTAGCTTTTAGCTGGCCAGTACTGTCAGTGGTTACAGCAAATACTAATGGGATTAAAAACAGCAGCTCAGAGAGGAGCTGGAGCAATACAGATCTGTGCGTGGCTGTGCTGTATTTTGTTCTTTCGAGTGCTCTGACAGAGCTCCTACAGTACGTGACACAGAGAGAGAAAAATATTGTACCTTTTGGGAAACAGTGGAAGCCAACCTTAACTGAAGGTTTTTCGATTGGAGTACACTCTTTCATACATTTCAGTACTGGGTCAACAGAGTAGCACATAGATTCCTCTCCATCAATAGTAGGATTTCGATTCAGCTTCACATAACTGTGCTGCAGCTTGCACCCTAAGAGGAAAAGGAAAGGTAGTTAAAATTGTAGAAATAAATCCCAATCGACCCTTGCAATAATAAAGGTCCATATTTTCTCTTCAACTTTTATTAAAACACAGGTGCCTGACAAACCATTTTCACAGTAGTGAGGTTATTGAGATAGGATGGTAATAAGTTGGGGGATAGAGGACAGAGTCTGAAAGGGGAGCTATTTTTAAAATCTAATTGCACAATATAACCCAAATGGAATCATGTACACCCAGTTTTTTAGAACTACATAATACACAGAAAATAACCTCTCATATCTGAAAGCTATTAAGAGTAGATACTGCAAGCACAATGGTTACTTCATTGCATTAGGAAAAATGTCAACTGTAGTGAATGAATAAAAAAAAATGCAGCATTTATATAATAATATCAAGGATAATTTTTGTATTGGATGATTTTTATAATGCTGCAATTATCTCGCTCAAAAGGTATAATGTAACTTAACAGGATCCCAGCTATGACTCTGTTTCCTGACACACAGATAAGTACAATTCTGCCGCCACTGAAGTCAAGGAGAAAACAACCATTAACTTCAACAAAGTTATCTCAGGTCCAAGGTAAATGGAGACCTGCAGAACAAAACTGTATTGATGTTATGGGAGACCATAATTATTTTTCCAGCTACATGTGAGAGGAAGCTCTTTAAGAATATTTCTAAATATTTTCCTAAGATTGCATCCTCAGATTGTACAGAGCAAAAATAAAATTTTGTGCACTCTGAAAATTTATATGAACTTAAGATCTGACACTGCATTCATAGTCTGCAAAGCGTTTGATTAAATTAAGTCTGCTCAAAAGAGCTGAAACTGCTTTGATTTAGTGGTGGAAATCACACCAATTTCAGTGGGAGCAAGATGCGGTCTTATTTTGCCTCTCCAAGCAAAAAGCTACTCAGTGTAAGAAACTATAGCAGAATTAATAATTTAACATTGAAATGCACAGGAGACAAAGACTTTAGCTATAGTATATATTCTCTATATTCACAGGCAGTGTTTTAAAGAGTCAATGGTTAATGACGTTAAAATGGATATATACTGCTATTGTCAGTATATACTGCTGGATGGATATATACTGCTATTGAAGTAAAGATATCTGCTGCTTTAAAAAAAAAATTACTCACTATTGGCAGAAGAAAAGTAAAATTGTATTCTCCCCTAGCATAAATTGTTTTCAGATCTACTCACCACCAGAGCAGGTTTCTTCTAGTAGTACCCATGAATGAACAAAAGCAGAACAGCTGTGTGCCAGCTTATGATTTGGCATTAGGAGTTCATTGTGCTTTTCTCTGTCATTATTTCCACAAACTCCACAAGTCTTTCCTCTCATCCATGAAGCAACGGTAACCTATAAAATACGACATCTTTGCAGAGAAACTGAAGTGTTGGCCTGTTGCATTGCCAAAGTACTGAACCGAAAGGAAGCAGTAACCTTAAAAGTAAGCCAAATACCTTAAGGATCACACCATCAAAAGTCACATTCTTCAATCCATGTGTTGGAGCTTCCACGATAACTGCTGTTGCATTTTTATAAATTTTAACATTGTCTGTAAAAAAATAGTGAATCATATGGTGATCTGCTTAATTTCAAATTAATGGAGAAACTGAGTAACACAAAACAAACCATAATGCATTTTCATTCACAATGATCATTCTGCTGCTACAGTTGAATATATTATTTTTTTTAGAGAGAGAAAGCAAAAATAGAAGAAATGATCTCTTTACTTGTAAAAATAGTCTACTGCTCTTCCCTGCAGTTGGAACTGACTTTTGTATCCGGTCTGCGAAGTCTTGAAATGATAATGACATTGATGATGTTCCAGCTAAACAGCTGACTCAAAGCATCTAACTGCAACCACAACAAGTACTTTTTTTCTAAACAATCACCAAACTGGACATACCATATAAATACACAAAAGTGCTTTATTTACCTTTCAGTTATGCTGAGGGAAAGTAATAGTGTTCATGCTATAGGAAACACAGGAATGTAAGTCAATACAAGGATTAAGAAAGTAAAGTCTCTAGTTTTTCTTTGAACTAATCTCACTTGTGTTTTCTTTACAGTGAAATGTTTCTGTGAAGTTTATAAAAACACTGTCCTGAAGATATTTATTTTCCAGGTCAGTCCTGGAAAATGGTTATCATAGCTTACCTTTTTCATACTCAGAAATGCCACTGTGTGATAGTACTGGTTCTTCATTGCATGACACAAGGAGAGATGAATTTGCCACAGGACAGATTGTGATGTTCCTTCAGGAAAAAAAAATAAACAAAACAAAAGATCAAAGAAGAAACTAATGGTTAATCGAAAATGTGAAAAGTAGAGACATTTGTGACCAAAGCTAGCAGAGAGCCAATTTGAACATCTGAATTTGAATGAATGAATGAGTTGTTTTCTTTCCAAAGTGAAAAATTCATTAGGATTTTGGGTTTTGAGATTCAACCTTTAAAAAGACAGCGTGGGGACATATTAAGCAGGTTATTAGATAACAGTTGCTGTAAAATTGAAGACAAGAGCAACTAAACCGAAGAGTCTCAGATGAGGATTCCTCCTGGAAGCCCCATCTTTCCCCATATATCTGATTGCAAACTAGCTTCACCTAAGAGCTAGACTAACTCCCTGAAATTTTATACCTAATTCCTGAACCCTCAGGATAAACCACACTTACACTGAGGTTGTATTTATGTGAACCTCTCTTGAGAAAGACCGAGGATCAGCCTTTCTTGTAGTAATGATGAATTTTGGGTGTTCAGTGCAGTCTTGGGACACTATCAGGCTGCAGCTTTTATTGAAAGAATATGTACGGCTCACATGATCGAATGTTTTGAAATTTCCCTCGCTGACTTCACATGTGGCTGCAAAACAAAACCAGAAGAGACATGGCAGATGTGACAATGGCATAGGTGCTGCTGCAAAGTATTGAAGGCTGCCTCTGTGAGACTGAACTACGTAGCAAACAGGAAAGGAATTTCAACATCTCCTCGGCAGAAACTTTAAGTGCTGCCAGAGTCTGTAAGGACAGGATAGCACTACAGAATAACTACCTGATATATACTATACTAGTATTGTTTTTGACTACGTGATAAACACAAAATTCATGCTAACAGGAGCTATCAAATTCGTGAGAAACTAATACTACCAAATTCGTGAGAAACTAATAATAGTAACCATGATAGAAAGCAGTTCGCATTTTCCCACAGAAGTACTAGGCAACCACCAGCTAAAACTCACATGACTCCTTTTTGAAAAAAATAAACAGGGCAGGAAATACATGATCTGTCTTGTACCCTTCATCTGATGCCTCTCAATGTGGAGATGGTACCTTCTTAGAAGGAGCAAAAGACAACCTCTACTGTTTGCAGTCAGGAATGATTCCTGAACTCCGAATATTTACATCAGTTTGAAGTCTCTTCATGCACCTGCCAACAAACATGCTTCTAAGTGAAGGAATGAGCTGTTGAGAAAGCAGGATTAGAACTGTTATGCTTCGCTAGAAGATCACTACAAGGAAAGGCAAGGCCCAGCCATGGCAGAGTACAGATCTAGAAACATTTCTTATTCATGAGACAAGCATATAAGTAATATTTACATTGATCTTCTTGTGCTATTTGTGAAACTATTTCAGGAAATAAATTCCAGGCAGTGATGTCTTGAGTCTCGTAAGATGGAGGTGGGCCTAAGGGCAGAGTGAAAGGCATTCGGAGTGCCTGATAGTAAAGTGTTACCTGAAAAAGCAGAAATGAAAATACATTAAGACAAATTGAACCATATTGTTCAAGATATCACTGCAAACAAAAAGACTCTTATCTTGAAAAAAAATCTTGAAGATGCATTTATACAACAGCAGTTGTGTTAGCCTCTCCAGGATGCACCCAAACCTTAAGCTTCTGTGAGGTATCATTGTCTTCTAGTCACACTTCTTGACTTTTTGAAAAATTGCTAAGAACATTGGAGAGTAACTGACAGAGACGAAGTTTAAGTGATAATTAAGTGACTTCTTTAAAAGTAAGGTAACAAGTCAGGTAACTGAGTAAGTCGATGGATATCTCTGGAAAAGTGAACAGCATCCACTACAGGCTGAAAATCGTCATGACAGGCATTGTGGTATGATCCTTCAATGTAGCTACAATGTCTCATTTACCAAGAGAATCAGGCCTAGTGTGCTTACTTCTTTGTTATCATATATTAAAGATCCTGTAATACTGAAGCACCAATGCAAGGTTAAAGACACACTAATTTAACTGTGTATGAATAGCTAGCTGTTATTAATTCGCCAGAAATCCACAGGGGAAATTTTTCAAAGGTGTGCATAGGGATTTGGTGGACAAGGACCAATTAATCAGTGGGATTCTGAAGATCCAGCCTGTGCAAGCTGCTCTGAGAGTGTAACTAACTGCTCTAGTTTGATTAAGGCAGACTTGTATTTGTGGCTGTCATAACTTGCTCAGATCTGTCTCATCAAGCGTGGTTACTACAGATGTGGAACTTGAGTGCCAACACAGATAGATGCTCTACATGGTTGCAACAAAGTGCAAGGTCTTCTCAAGGCCTCCATTATCTGCTCTGAGATTCCTATACATCCCACAGAATTAGTCACACTGGGTAAAACGAATAAAGGTGTGAGTGCAGAGCAGTCACACTTGAGACAATTTGGACCTAACTGCTGTTCTCAGCGTGGAAATAAGGTATTTGACTACAGAGTCTGATTTTCAACTTATTGCTGTGTTGCACTAAAGCAGCACAAAATCAAGAGTACTCTTGTATGTATTTCAAGATCTGTGTAACATAGTCAAGTATATTGCAGTTTCTCTAAAAGGGAATGTTTTGTGTTATTTTCTGTACATTAAATATCAAAAAGTTATTAGTTGAAAATCCATTCAAAGTAAGGAAAAGGAAAATAAAAAATTGACACATACCCCAGGAGCTTTAATTACTGTATCAATTGTTCGTGAAGATGTTGCAGCTGCCCTTACTATAAATTGATGAGATGGATTTCTCTGATCTGCTTCTGAGAAGCCCAACATGAGTGCTGCACCAGGAACATATTGCATAAATCTAGAGGTAAACAAGATGTGACAAACTCAGGTACATGAGCAAAAGCAGACGTGGGAGGATGAGGACTACTGGCAGTGCTAAAAAATCAGGGAAACAATGGAAGAACTGAAAAGTCAAAGAAATAATACTTGGGTCAAATTAAATGGTTGATTTTATCCAAAGCAAAGACAATGGATTTATTTTGCTCATTTTAACTGGGTACGTTTTTGAGACTGAATAGAAGAACATTTCAAAACAAAAAGGCATTTTGAACTGAAATATCAAATAATTTAATACAGAACATAAAATTAAGCACGTCAAGTTTTTAAATATTTGGGGGAAGTATTTTAATATGAAATGTGGAGGAAATGGAACATTTGCACAACACTTTTGTGCCATTGGACTCGTGTTTTCTATCCAAAAAAAAGCCCAAATAAGTTTGGATTGAAAATTTAATTCAGTTCTGTCAGTGTTTTTAAAAGCAAACTAGTGTAAGAAGTGCAATGTACCAACTTAAGAAAGAGCAAATTACATACGCTGTGCTTGTCTTTTTTATCCAGGATGGAAGGTTTCCCCATTGCACTTTCAGCTGCATGGCTGGTTTCTTCGCCAGCTGGCCTGTGGTAGCCATGGCTGTTATCCTGTAGTCCCGGCACTCCTTGCCCCATCTCAGTCTGGCCTTTACAAGTGGGGAAAGTTACCCAAATTACAGAAAAGAGTCACAGAACCAATCTTGCCCATTTTGAAATGCAAGTTTTTCTTCTTTCCCATAACTTCATGTTGAATCTTTATATTCCCAAGTCTTGGAATTCTTAAACAGTATGTATTTTTTGCTAGAAGAAGACTGCACTATAATTTCTTTTAGCCTTCTCCAATACCTCTTGTTTTGAATCCCATTCCACTTTTCTAAATTCTGAAATATCAGGCTGAACTTTTTAGTTGCAGCTGCAAAAATTGTCTGTAAAATGTTATGCAAAGGCCCCTTGCATTAAAAAGCACAAGGGGAGCATGGCACACGGAGATGCGGAAAAAGAAAAGACAAGACCTGTTTGTCATTTTACAATGCTATCTCAGGCATCAACACATTACTCAACTTTACTTTTTCCATCTTTTCACATAAATCCTAAGAAGTACAACACTTCAAATGCATTTGAGTTATGAGTCTTCTGAAATGAATTATACAGAGAAAAATGGCTAGATTCCTAGGCAAGCAAACTCATAGTGCAGCAAATAATAAATAGGTAGTAATGAAGCAGTCAATTTTTCAGCATTTATTCTACTTCTACTGGTCAGATTTTGATGTATCGTGAAAGTCAATATCTCTTCTTGCCAGATTTTGAAGTGGCTGATGTTTTTTTTTAATTCAAAAGAATGGTGAAAGATATGAATATTTTCTGAAATTTTGTACACTTTGTGAAACATTTCAAAATATGTGTGTTTTTCCTGTTTGGTTCTCCTAATCAGCAAGTGCTCTGTGCTTATTGAAAAAACTCTGAGCTTTTTAGAGATCTCTCTTGGCGAAGCTGCCTGTGTGCTTACCTGTGCTTTTCGAGGCAGTATTACAGCATCAGCACACACTTTCCAATTGGTTTCAGCCAGCTGAACCACAACTAGTTGCACATCAACTTTGGCAGCATCAGAACGAACATATGCTGTAGCTTGATAACCTTGATTTCTGCTGTCACTCCTTACAGCCTGTGCCACAATCGTAATGCCAGGTGGAATTACGTCTCCCAGGAAGTTGCGCTGAAAAACAACCCCCAGCCATCTGTGCTTAAGTATTTCTGTGTATTCACTGGAGAGCCTACAGTCCAGTTTATGTGCGCTGATAGCAGGAAGCAGCCCTCATCCTTCATCAGTTTGGTTTGTGGTATGTATTTCTATATCCCCAATATTTAAGAATAAATTTTGTTGGAATCTTAATTATTGCATTAACACCGGGAATTTTCAAAGACGTGATTGTTTTGATGCGGGATCCAAGACTCTTCCAAATTATCTTTATGCACTTAGTAAGATTTTGTGCATTGTATTAATATTTCAAATAGCTGCCTACAATACGTGCTAGATAGCTGCATAGCAGTATACACGTTCATAACATATTTTACTATACTACAGCTTCTTCAAGCCAATTAATTATTTTGAAATCCTTCTTAGTAGCAGAGTTCCCATAAACATTGCCTGCATTTGCAGAGCTATTTTTTCTATTATTATGTGGATACCTTTACTTAGTACAGTTACTTAGTGGAATACTAAGTGTGTAATAAAAATGATCTTTGCTTAACTGGACTTTACATTTATCTATCAGTAACAACCACGGAGAATCTGACTTTAGTTACACTCTTCATGTACTCATGACCTCATGCCTACACCTAAAAATAATTACGCAGACTTAGGTTAAAAAAAAATCTTAAAATGAACCGTATTTATTTCCTTCCCATTTTTACCTTAATGCAATTTATTTTGCATTTTGGGCTTTCACAGGAAAAAAAAAATTCTTTCCACCTTAACTTACAACACTATTCCCTTCAATTTTTATAATTTCCAAATCCAAGCTTTCACATACTGCCAACACCTTTAGAAATGAAGGAAAATATACTAAAGAAACTGGCAAACCAACCCCTGAAGCCAAGGGAATTTGGAAGAAATGTTTTTATGGGGGGAAAATACCTCAGCGGACTTTGACTTTCCATTTACAAACTTGATTTGCAGCATATCTCCTGGTACCTAACCCCCTCAGCTGGTTAGAGGGCCACAACACCTACCGTTCCCGCTCAGCAGCCAGCAAAGCCCGGCTGCTCGTGTGTACCACACAGAGAGTAGTACCTCACGCATCAGGCTGGAACCACAGCTGTGGTGAACACTGACTCCTCTGCCCACATGCTTTCTCCTTGAGCTGTGGCCAGTGTTTTCTCCATGGTGGTGGCTGTTGCTGCTGCTGCTGGTGCTGCTCGGGTGGCTGCTCTTGCTGCTGCTGCTGCCACTGCTGCTGCTATTGCTGTGGCTGCTTCCTGACTCAGAGGAAGATGAGGATGAGCTGCTTGATATCTTTTGATCTGGATGCTGTGAAACAAAAACAGGTTAAAAAGCTATGGCATGGCCTCTAGTTTTCCAGTGTAGACTTCAAATCAGAGCTATCAGCCTCCCTTCTAGAGGTAACAGATAGATTAGACATATCTAGAGTGTTTGTCATCATAATGCAAACATGAAATATGTTGGGTAGGAATGTGTCTTGGATTCACCTGGACCTCTCTGCTGATAGGAATGCTGTGTAGACAGTGATTGC